>JACCDO011379335.1_pt1 | contig 151394 bp, 97 predicted proteins | sample 7446101 | NCBI WGS metagenome assembly JACCDO01 (sample SAMN15323440, study PRJNA562643) | freshwater metagenome | isolation source: river surface water | place: USA:Blue River Watershed | collected 2017-08-16
ACTTTATTTAACCAGCCATACAGTGTATCCACAGGAATACCGAGATTATGGGCAACTTGAGCATAGGATGGCGATTTCATTGCCAGTTTTACGGCTTCTTCTTTAAATTCTTTTGTATACACTCTTTGTTTTTTAGCGGTATTCATTTTAACTTCCTGATTTGTATATTTTAATTATACACAGATCAGTGTCTATTAAAACGGGGTAAGATCATATCTGACCTGAATTTTATCAATAGAAATCTACAAGCCCAACAGAGGCTGTTTATGAAAACTAATGTGATCATAGATATTAATTCTAGTAACTCATTAATATCGTATTTTAATTTTTTGAATTTACTAAGAAATAATAACATTTCCTTTTAAAAGGCTTGCAGGTATTTTTGACGCAAGAGGCTGTAACGATAACCGATCAATCAGATTTTCAGAGAGACTCTCAAATTCTTTTGTAATCAATGATTCAGGATACATAACACCGAATGGTTCAGCTTGTGAGGTTCCTTGAAGTATTTCAACAGAATATGGGAATTTAGCTAAAATATCTTTGTGATTATTTATTAGATTTTCTTGAAAATCATGAAACATATTTAGGACGGTTCCTAAATGATTCACCCCTAACTTTTGAAACATTTGATAACTTCTGTCAACATCTGCTTTAACTAATGGATGATTAACAGTAACAGTAATCACTCCTGTTAACGGGATTTTCTGACAGAGCGTTAATAAAAGATCTCCAGTACCTGGAGGTAAGTCAACTATTAATAGATCTAAAGATGGCCACGCTGTTTGTGTGAAAAGTTGCATTAAAGCACCACCGGCCATTGGGCCTCGCCAGGCTAACGCTGTTTCAGGTGAAACTAAATGTCCAATAGAAATTAAGCTTAATCCTGCATATTGATGTGGGATTAATTTTTTATCTTCGGATGCTTGAACCTTCTCAGAAATCCCAGTCAATATAGGCAAAGAAGGCCCATAAATATCCGCATCTAATAACCCTACTGATAAACCTGCGGCTGATAAGGTTGTTGCTAGATTAAAAGCAATTGTTGATTTTCCAACGCCTCCCTTACCAGATGCAACTGCAACAATATTTTTAATTTTAGGTAAAAGCGGTAAATTAGCTTGGACAGAATGTGCATATATCCAAGGGATACAGTTAGCGTTTTGATCAACTGATAAAATTTGTTGTTTTTTTGAAATAAAAGAATTGCCTATAGCTTCAATATAGTGAAGTGACATTTTACTTCTCAAATAATCTTAAATGAGGGCAAGTCCTTAAAAAGAAAGACTTGATATCTTTATAAAGAGATTTTAACTGCTCTGAGTCCACACTGGAGGATAATTTTTCTAAATTTAACCATCCCTGGAACTCTTCTGGACAACTTAAAACTTTATTTAAACTGATTTGCGATCTAATTTTTAAAAGTTTTAATGTTGTTTGATAAAATAACTGATATTTCACGGCAATCGAATCTTTTTAACCTATCTCATATCATATCTAATATTTTCTTGAGAAAAAAGATATTTTTATCTGTTAAGATAGAAATTCGACCAAAGTTCATGTATATCCACTTTTGTCACACTACCCTTTAGATAAGAATGCTCTCCCTTTTTTTGCTCAAACTCAATCGGAAAAAACCCTTTTTCTGTATTGAGTGTAAATTTAGAGATTTTCCCGCCAGAGGAAACGGATTCTAAATAAATATTATTCTTAGCTTCTTCAACTTTATAAAAACGCTGATGAATACCTTGATTATCAATATGAGCCACTTCAAGTTCCCCGTAATGAAGATCTTGGAGCTGCATGATTAATTGTAATTGCAATGATAATTTATCAAAAACTTGAACTCCATTTGTCTGAATATTTTCTGTTTTTTTATTGCTTAAGTCTTTATATTCAATATGATTTGCATAGAAAGATAAAGTATATTCCTCTCGTGGCTTTTGGGTTTGATCTTTATATAAATAATAATTTTTTGGAATTAATTGATTATTTATACAAGAAAAAAGACTACTTTCTTTTTGTTCAAATCGATAAAAAAATAAATGTGACTTTACTTTTTGTTCATATCTATAGTCACCATTATCAAGCTTTGTTAATTTTGAATGCATTGCCCCACAGGGCCAGCCTTTCCAAAAAACTTCATATTCAGCATTAAAAACTAATGTTTCTGCGGTCAAATAAGAAACAAAGAAGAAGCATAATAGATTTCGCATGAAAGAGCCCTTTCATCTTTTAATAATTTTAGCAAAATCTTTGACTCTTATTCTTCATAAATTATTGTTATAATACACGTATTAAAGATCTCAAAGGTCAAAGACATGTTTCTAAAATTATTCATATTATTGTTTTTGAGCTCTTTTACGCATACAACCCAACACCAAGAACATTGTTCAGTTCCACGTCAACCTCTTCATAGCGCTTTAGAGTCTTGTTGGCATAAATTACAAAATGATTGGTTTGTAACCCCTGAGCAATCATTTTCCTTACCAGTGATGGAGGATGCTCTTTTAGGATTTCATTATGATGATGATATGCAAATAATTGATTTTTCATCAAATAAAATATTTTCTTATCTACGAAACAATCAAATCGCAATTGTTGGCGATCTTAAACCTCGAGTTTTAATAATTGCACTAGATCAAAAAACAAATCCTATTGATTCAGAAATTTTTAATAATCAATGGAGTGAAGTTCTACCTTTAATTAAAATACAAGTCATTCAACCATTATGGGATTTAGAGGAAAGTAAAATACTCACGACTAGGGAGCTAAGAGGTCATTTAAGTCAAAATTTCTTAAAAATTCTTTCTAAATATTCAGCAAATATTTTATTAATTATTCAGGGTGATTTTGATCATAATAAATTTGATATGCGTTTAGTCTACCCAGAAAAACTGAAAGAATTTAAAAAATATGATTGCAATTTATATGATATTAAAAATAATTTAAAAGATTTTATTGTTGAGCATTATCAACTGCCATCTAAAACGGAATCAATTGAAATATCCTTAAACAGAAAAATATGGACCTTTGAATTAGCAGAAAAGCATCTAGGGCAACATCTTGAAATTAATAAAATTACTCCAAAAACTATCGATAAAGATACCTTAGTGATTTCAGTAGAAAGTTGCTGGCAAACACAGCACTGGTCTGTGCTTGCTCAAGAGTATCCTGGAATTGATAAAATCAATCGTGATTTAATTTACTAGCAACAGCGCCTTGTTGATGCTTATATTTTGCATTAATTCGATCGGTATATCCTCTTTCAACGGGCGATGTGAGTGCTTCAAAATTTATCGCACATATTTTCATCATTGGCGCCAATGCTAAAGGTAGTTTTCCCGAATTATAGCACTCTAAAACTATTTGGCCTGACCAACCAGGGTCGATACGATGAGAAGTCACATGAACCATTAACCCCAGTCTTGCTAATGAAGAACGTCCATCTAACCAACCTACGAGATTATTTGGAATTTTGATTGATTCATGGGTGACCGCTAAAACAAGCTCGCCAGGATGAATAATAATACGCTCATTATCATTAAGTTTAATCGGTGGCTGCATTACTTCTTCTAAGCTTTTCTGTAATTCCGCAGACGGAGCAGCTAAATCAATAGATCCTGTTTTATGCCCAGAAAATAATCTAAATTCATATCCTAAATGCAAATCAATAGCGACACCTTCTATTGATTCAATATTGACAGCTGGATGAATCAGAATATCTCCTGATATAAGGGCTTTTTTAATATCTCTGTCAGATAAGCGCATATTGTGTTACTAATAATCTTAAGTTCATCTATTCTAACAGAATTTAGGATAATGTAGATACATTCTGGTCCTTATCTTTCTTTTTAGGAGTATAAAAAGAATATCCAACTATACCTAAAATCATTAAAGTCATCCAAAAAGCTAACTTCATTTTAAAAGTTACCCAGTCTTCTAATGTTCGAGTCTGTATAACATAGAGATTAATAGCGCTTGCACCTAAAAAAATAGCAGCGATGATATTATTTAATTTCTTATATGAAATATTTGGTTGTGCATTTAAATTTCGCTGTTTGATTAATAACTCAAGCAAAGTTTCTTTTTTAATAATTGGCCAGAGAAAAAGAAATCCACTAAAAAGGACATACATCACCGATGTTTTATATTGAAAAATTGCAGGATTCTTAAATAAGATTGAAAAAACAACTGAAAACGTAATAATTATTGTGGAAAATAATTGAATCTTAGAAATTTCTTTTTTTCTAATAAAACTGTAACCTATTGACCCAATACTCATGATCATGACAGAAATAAGTGCGGCATGTATTCCTTTATATTTGAAGATTAGATAAAAAAGAACTGTTTGAGCTAAATCGTACATAAATCCAATATCCTTTTATAAATTAAAAATATTCTAACAACCCATGATGAATACTTCAAATTTATAAGAACCAATAAAAAAAATTATGTATAAAAACAAAAGAATTGGCAAGATAAAGAGAGCGAATACTTTAGAAATATCGCTCTCTTTATTTAAATCAAATCAAAATTATTTTTTTAACTTCTCTAGCATAGTTTGGCCTAATAAAGCGGGAGATTTAACAACTGTGACTCCAGCTTGTGCTAAAGCTTTAAATTTATCTTCAGCAGAGCCTTTACCACCAGAGATAATAGCGCCAGCATGACCCATTCTTTTTCCAGCAGGAGCGGTCACACCAGCAATATAAGAAACAACTGGCTTGGTTACATATTGCTTGATAAAATCAGCCGCATCTTCTTCAGCCTGCCCGCCGATTTCGCCAACCATAATAATCCCCTCTGTTTGAGGATCGTCTTGAAACAACTTAAGAATATCAACAAACGTTGATCCAGGAATAGGATCGCCCCCAATGCCCACACAAGTACTCTGCCCTAATCCTAAATCGGTTGTTTGTTTCACTGCCTCATAAGTAAGAGTACCCGAACGAGAAACAATTCCTATTTTTCCTTTTAAATGAATAGAGCCTGGCATAATTCCTATTTTAGATTCGCCCGGTGTAATCACGCCTGGGCAATTGGGCCCAATTAATCTTGTTTTGGATGTTTTTAAAACTGCGTCAACTTCCATCATATCAATGACAGGGATCCCTTCTGTGATACAAATAACAAGCTCTAACTCAGCATCAATTGCTTCCAAAATAGAATCTTTACAATAGGCTGCAGGGACATAAATAACTGAAGCAGTAGCTCCTGTTTGAGCAACAGCTTCTCTAACTGTATTGAAAACAGGTAGCCCTAAGTGCAAAGAGCCTCCTTTGCCTGGAGTCACCCCACCTACTAAATTTGTTCCGTAAGCGATTGCATGCTCCGAATGATAAGTTCCTTGCTTCCCTGTAAATCCCTGACAAATTACTTTTGTATGACGATTAATTAATATACTCATAATTAGACCCCCGCTGCTTGTACAACTTTCTCTGCAGCTTCAGTTAAACTTGATGCAGGAATAATATTAAGTTGTGATGTTTTTAAAATATCTCTAGCTAATGCTGCATTATTACCTTCTAAACGAACAACTACTGGCAAACTCATTCCGACTTCTTTAACTGCTTCAATAATGCCATCTGCAATTAAATCACAACGTACAATTCCGCCAAAAATATTAACAAGGATAGCCTTAACATTTTTATCAGATAAAATGATTTTAAACGCAGTTGTAACTCTTTCTTTAGTGGCGCCACCACCAACATCGAGGAAATTAGCAGGCTGCCCACCATGCAATTTGATCAAATCCATCGTAGCCATCGCCAATCCCGCGCCATTGACCATGCAGCCAATATTACCTTCTAAAGCGATATAACTTAATTCCCATTGTTTAGCTAAAGCTTCTCTTTCATCTTCTTGACCTAAATCTCTGATAGCCGTTAACTCAGGTTGTCTATATAATGCATTATCATCTATCGTAATTTTTGCATCGAGACAGAGTAGATCTCCAGCCTTTGTTACAACTAAGGGATTAATTTCCAATAAACTTAAATCCTTTTCAAAAAAAGCATCTACTGCGCCTTTTAATATCTTATAAAATGAATTTGTTTGAGCTGGTGTTAACCCTAACTGAAATCCAATAATTCTAGATTGATAAGGTAAAACTCGAACAACTGTTTGCAGTGATATTTTGAAAATTTTTTCAGGGTGTGTCGCAGCAACTGCTTCAATATCAACTCCACCTTCAGTAGAAGCAACGATTGTTAATGAACGCGAAGCACGATCAATCATCATAGCTAAATAAAGCTCTCGTTCTATATCGGATGGGCTTTCCAATAAAATTTTATCAACTGGCTGGCCTTCTGCTGTTGTTTGATAAGTAACGAATCTTTTCCCAATAAACTTTTGAACAAAATTTTGAATCTCTTCTTTATTTTTAGGGAGGACTTTTACGCCGCCAGATTTACCACGTCCGCCAGCATGTACTTGAACCTTTGCTACTATTTTATCTTCAGAAAATTTATTTAAAGCTTCGTTTATTTCAGAGATATTACTAATGACAACAGAATGAGGCACAGGTAATCCAAATGATGCTAGCAACGCTTTACTTTGATATTCATGTAAATTCATTTATTCATCCTCAAAATTATAAATCTAATAAAAGTCTTTCTGGTTCTTGTAATAAATTTTTAATTGTTACTAAAAATTGTACTGCTTCTGAACCATCTATCAATCGATGATCGTAGGAAAGAGCAACATACATCATAGGGCGTATGACTATTTGATTATCAATCACCACTGCTCTTTGCTCTATTTTATGCATGCCTAAAATGGCTGTTTGAGGAGGATTAATAATTGGTGTTGACAATAACGATCCAAAAACACCGCCATTAGTAATGGTAAATGTTCCTCCAGTTAATTCATCAATACTCAACGCTCCTTGCCTAGCCTTATTTGATAAGCCTACTAATGAAGATTCCAGTTGAGCTAAGGATTGATCATGAGCATCTCTAATAATAGGAACAACAAGTCCTCGCTCGGTAGAAACAGCAACCCCAATATCACAAAATCGATGATAAACGATGTCATTCTCATCAATACTTGCATTCACTAAAGGAAATCGCTCTAGAGCAGCGCAGGAAGCTTTGATAAAAAATGACATGAAACCTAATTTTATTTGATGTTTCTTTTCAAATTCATCTTTATATTTTGCTCTTAAATTCATGATTGGCTGCATATCAATTTCATTGAATGTCGTCAACATTGCTGCTGTATGCTGCGCTTGGACTAGACGCTGAGCTATCCTTTGTCGAATTCTTGACATAGGCACACGCTCTTCGTCTCTTAAATTCGTAGATATTTTTTTATCATCAATGCGGGGGACTGCAGATTGACTGCTTTGTTGTTTTTTAAAAGAAAGGTAGTTTTTCACATCTTCAACTGTGATTTTTGATGTTTTAGAAAAAATCTCAACATCTTTTCCTTGTATACCTTCTTGATGTAATAATTTTCTAACAGCAGGCGAATACAAGTTTTCTGTTAATTCACTCGAAGAGGATTCTTGTTCTTTTTTTACCTCTATTTGAGTTGTTACGCTTGAAGTATTTGATGCTTGACTTGAAGGTTGTGCTAAAATCTGTCCAATAATTTGCTGTGCTTTTACTGTGGTTCCTTCAGGAATCAAATCAGGCCCTAAGACCCCCGATGTTGTTGCTGTTACCTCTAAAACAACTTTATCAGTTTCAATGTCGACAATAGGATCATCCTGTCTAACATTCTCTCCCGATTTTTTATGCCATTTAGCAATAACAGCATCTGAAACAGATTCTGGAAGAACTGGAACTTTAATATCCGTATTCATGTTCCTACCCTGTGAGAGCTTTAATTTTTTGTACTTATTACTTTCTCACAACTGTTGTTTCATGTCATTTTCCAAATTTTTCCTAAAAGTTGAAAATCAACTAAGGTTATTTTTTAGGCTTTTTAGCAGGATTTACAATCTCCACATCATCAGATTTGTGATTATTCTTTTGTAGCAATTTATTCAAATTCTCTGCATCTTGAAAAGTCATCGCTGTACCTCTGATTAGCTGCGGTTTAGGTAGCTCTAATCCATCTCTAATTCTAGAAATTGGTGGTGGACTAATGGCTCGAGCAGTTTCGCTTAAAATCAAATCGGGATTCCGAATTGATAATTTAATATCTGCATGAGTATTTTTTTCAGATTGAGAGCCATCCATTTTAACATTCCTTTTTGAAATTAATATTTTTTAAATAATAGCAAAATCATAATTATTGGCTATTTAGAAGACAAGTCTGTTATAATTAACTTAGTTTTTAATAAAATATTTTGATTAATTATTATATTAATCAAAATCATCAAAACAATAAAATTTAAATTATCTACAAACTTAACTCAATATTGTTCATCGACACGTTAGTGAAGGAGATTTTCATGTCTCAAAAAATTGGATTTTGGGCAGTTTTTGCACTAGTTACAGGCAGTCAAATAGGTTCAGGGGTGTTTTTACTCCCAGCGAGTCTTGCTCCTTTTGGTAAAATAGCTCTATTAGGATGGATTATATCCGGATTAGGTGCAATATCATTGGCATTAGTTTTTAGTAAGCTATGCTCTCTTTACCCTAAAACAGGGGGCCCTCATGTTTATGTTAAAGAAGCATTCGGTCCTTCTTTATCCTTTTTCACTGGCTGGACATATTGGGTGATTTCATGGGTTAGCACCACCGCTGTTGTTGTTGCCAGTATAGGCTATCTAACTCCTATTATCGGAAATTACTCTGCTCTTTCTATTTTATTGATGGAAATTTCTTTACTTTTATTAATGACATGGCTGAACTTAAAAGGAATTGAAGCTGCAGGTAAAGCTGAATTTTTTCTGACGGCTATCAAATTAATCCCTTTGTTTTTGATTCCATTCATGGCTATTTTTAAATTCGATATTAATAATTTTTATGTAGCCCCAGAAGTTGCTAGTATATCCCTGAGCCAACAATTAAGTTATGTTACTCTGATGACCCTTTGGGGTTTTATAGGAGTTGAATCAGCAACAACTGCAGCAGACTCCGTTGAAAATCCAACAGTCACAATTCCCAAAGCTATTATATTGGGGACCATTTGTGTCGCTGCTGTTTATTTTTTTAATAGCTTAAGCATTTTAGGAATTGTGCCAGGTAATCTGCTTCAACATTCTGCTGCACCTTACGTTGACGCCGCAAAAGTTCTATTTGGTGGAAATTGGTATTTACTAGTATCTGGAATTGCTTCAATTATTTGTATAGGTACGTTAAACGCATGGATTTTAGCAAGTGGTCAAATCGCTTTAGGATTAGCACAAGATAAATTACTTCCTTCTGTCTTTAGTAAAAAGAATAAAAATGAAGCTCCTTCAATTGCGCTCATTGCTAGTTCAATTGGAATTCTTCCCTTACTTACGTTGACAGTTAATACAAATATTGCGCAACAAATTAATTCAATTATTGATTTCTCCGTGATAGCTTTTTTATTTGTTTATCTAATCTGTTGTTTCTCTTTGTTAAAAATATTAATAAAAGAGCAAATGAAAAATCACTTTGCAATCATTTATACACTAATTGCTATTTTATTCTGCTCCTGGGTTATTCTAAAAACATCCTTATTCACAAGTTTAAAAGCATCCTTTTTTACTTTAACAGGGATTCCTTTTTATTTTTATTGGCTAAGATCTAGAAAAAAATCCGAATAAATTTGCCCCAAAATATAGCTACAAAGCACACTCAATTCGAATGCGCGATGTAGCTTGTTGATAAATATTTGTATTTTTGATAAAATGGTTTTTTGGTTTTGCTCTTTCTTTACTTTTAGAGCTAGCCTTCATTGAAAAAAAATTAAAATTAATACTAAATACTTGCCAATAAATTATGACTACACCAAATATTGAAGAACTAACTCCTTCAGGAAAAACTTTTTCCTTCTCATCTTCTCGATCTTATTCGACTAACTCATCTAAATCCCACGAAATACAAACAAGCGTAAAAAAAAACACCAAAAATAAAAAACCTACGCGTTGGGTTATAAAAAAAATTAACAATCCCTCACTAAGTTACGCTGAAATTCTAGACATGTGCGAGTGTGATAAAGAAAAAGCCTTTAATATCCTTAAAGAGCAATTTAAATTACAAAGCTCTTTAACAGAAAAATACGAACTATCAGTAGATCTTAGCTGGGCTGATTTACTCGATATAGCTGAAAGCTTATGGCGCGGTCGAGGAATGATAGAGCTGTTTTATAGAACAAAGCCTAATTTGGAAAAAATTAAAGACTATATCGGTGATATCCTCACGCCTATTGAAATCAATAAACTTGATCATATCGCTACTTTTTTTCAAAATAATGATCATTATTTTGATAGCTCCTCCGATAGTAGCGATAGCGATTCAGACACAACTAACGAAACAAATTCAAATATAAACTTTATTCACATTAATAAACTAAAAGATAATATTAACTTTATATGTCATCTAACATCAAAAAAAGCTTCCAAAGGCGCTAAAATTGCATTAGCTGAAATAGAAGTTTTTGCTCAAGAGTTTAAAAGATTAATTTGCCCTCAACATTTATTTAATGGGCATCAACTTTTTCCTAAATATCGTGTCGCTTTTTTCGATCAAGATTCTTCTGATATATATGTTGCTTCTCAAAAAATTAATTTTATAGAAGACTTTAGCAGAGTATCAAATGGTATTTTAACATTAGGGAAATCAATAAGGTTTTCACTTAATGGTATCGACTATGATTACTCAAACTCTCAAATAAATGCTTTTTCAGTTCCTGGTTTAGGAACCGTTAGTTTACTGTCAAAAATTGTTGGAGATATCGATGCTAAATTAGGAAATGTTGGATTACAAATCTTTGCCCCATCAAACTCTATAGAAAAGCCTCAAATTTACTTTACATCGATAGATTCTGGCGCTTCTTTTGCAGGATACGGAAATATTGAATACACAGAGACGACAGAGCAGTTCGGCTATCTTACTTCAGCAGAAATTTTAAATAATCCTGCTTGTGAAGCAAATCCTTTTAATTTTCTTTGGCTAAAGTTTCAAGGATTTACAGATTTAAAAGAACAAATGCTCGCTAGAACATCATCTGTTGACGCCAATATTCGTCGTGAAAACATGATTTGCGCTCTCAGAGTTGCATGCATACCGCCAGAGGCTCTTGAAGAAATTACTAATCTATATTTTTCATCGAATGATAAAGACTCTATTAAATCTAGAGAAAATGCATTTTTACATTTAAAAAGACAGCAAGAAATTATTTTTGATTTTCTAACAAAACACATCTCGCCAAAAAGCTTTTTTCTTTCTAAAAATGCAATCGAATCAGATTTGTTTATTAATGAACTGATTGAAATGAAAAAAAATCTTGAACAGTTTAAATTTTTCAAAAAAACAACTTTGTCTTCTCTTATCCCTAATAGCGACACTTTGTTAAATGATTGGTGTTCTGCACTTGTCTCAAAAATGACGGCCGATCTTTCTATAGAGTTAAAGAAGTTGTTTTTAAAAAAATTATATTCAAGAATCAAAAAAGAGCATCCTGATTCATTATCTCTTGAAATTTGGAACTTTTATAATAACTATGAGCCCAAAATAGTTGATGCGATAATCCAAGAGAATGATCAATGCCTAAATTCTTTATTCTTTAGCTTTTGTAATTTTCGCTCTTCAATAACATCTATTTACTCATTTTTTAGACCATCTTTATAAAAAAATTTAATGAGAAGCTGCTGCTATTTTTATTAAAATTTTAAACGGCGATGTTAATATCGCCGTTGCAATTAATCCAAAAAACCATAATCCTATAAACCAAAACCACTGCATCAATTTCGGGTAATTTTCAGTCCAGTGATTGATAGATTTAATAATGATGTCTTTCATCTGAAACCTTGCCTCTGAAAATATAATAACAATAAGCCGTATATCCTAATATTAATGGAAGTAATGGGACAACACCTATCAGCATTAATGATAAACCTGGCCCTGATGCAGCTGCTTGTGATAACTCGACCTCATAAGGAACGACCCAAGGATATAAACTTACACCTAATCCTAAGTACCCCATAAAAAAAATACCTAATGTCACTAGAAAAGGCCTATATTCTGCTTTTTGATTCATTAAATCTTTAATCATCACAATAAACATTGCTAAAGTAAGAAGTGGAATCGGCATTAAATATAAGAAATTAGGAAGCGAAAACCAAAAATTCTTTATATTTTCATTAAATAAAGGAACACTAATACTGACTAACCCCATAAAAAATGCAACAAATAATGTCAAATATAAAGCAGCTCGACGAGCCCACTCCTGGGTAATACCGTCTGTTTTCATAATTAACCAAGTAGCTCCTAATAACCCATACCCAAAAACTAAAGCTACTCCGGTCATCATTGAAAATGATGTTGCCCAATCAAATGGTCCACCAGCATAATTTCTACCAATAACCTCAACGCCTTGCACAAAAGCACCTAGCATGACTCCTTGGCAGAAAGTAGCGGTTAATGATCCAAAATGAAAACAACTATCCCAAATAAATTTATCTCTACCTATCGCTTTAAATCTAAACTCAAAAGCAACCCCTCTTAATATTAAGCCCAACAGCATCATAATAATCGGAATATAAAAAGCAGGCATTAGTATCGCATAAGCAAGTGGAAATGCAGCAAAGAGACCTCCACCACCTAAGACTAACCACGTTTCATTGCCATCCCAAAAAGGAGCTACAGAATTCATCATTTTATTTCTACACTGTTCTGATGGCGCAAAAGGATACAAAATCCCTACACCTAAATCAAAACCATCTAATAACACATACAAAAATATCGCTGTTGCTATTAATAAACCCCAAATTAAAGGTAAATTTAGGATATTGGAAAAATCAAACATTTTTATTCCCCTAAGATAATAGCTGACTCTAACCCATGCGCATAAAACTGCTCTCGATCTTTTGATATGACCAACCCTTTTTTAATTAATCCTGAAATATAATAAATAGCCGCACCAAAAATAAAAGAATATACGACTATAAATAATCCCAACGACCATGCTACTTGTGGGCCTAAAATTGATGGAGAAACCGATTGTTTTGTTGTTAAAAATCCATAGACAGTATAAGGTTGTCGCCCTATTTCTGTCACAAACCATCCTGCTAACAGAGCAATAAATCCAGATGGAGTCATCATGACCCAAACATATTGGATATACCGATTAATAAATAATTTCTTTCTAAAAAACTCTATAGCACTCCAAAGACCAACCCCAATCATCATAAAACCAAGACCAACCATTACTCTAAAAGACCAAAAAACAGGCATCACTGGAGGTCGTTGATCTTTAGGCCACTCTTTTAATCCTTTTACTTCACCATTTATATCATGAGTTAAAATTAAACTCGCTAATTTAGGAACTCTCAACTCATAACTATTATTTTCATCTTTTTGATTTGGTAAAGCAAAAAGTAAAAGATCTGCTCCTTTTGTTGTTTCCCATAACCCTTCCATTGCAGCAACTTTAGCGGGCTGATGCTGTAATGTATTTAAACCATGAAAATCGCCAACAATTAATTGAAAAGGAGCAACGACAGCTGCCATTAATGTCGCCATACTGAGCATGATTTTTGAATGTGCTTGATACCTTCCTTGTAATAAATATAAAGAACTAATTCCACCAACAACAAAAGCGGTTGTTAAATAAGCAGCTGTAATCATATGCACAAATCGATAAGGAAAAGATGGATTAAAAATAATTTTCAACCAACTCAAAGGCTCGAATCTCCCATCTGGTCCAATCGCAAACCCTTGTGGAGTTTGCATCCAACTATTGGCTGATAAGATCCAAAAAGCAGAAATTAAAGTCCCTATTGCTACTATAGACGTTGCTGTAAAATGCATTCTTGGACTGACTTTACCCCATCCAAATAACATAATTCCTAAAAAAGAAGCTTCTAAAAAAAATGCTGTTAATACCTCAAATCCTAAAAGAGGTCCTAAAACATTTGATATATTATCAGCAAAAACAGCCCAATTTGTTCCAAATTGATACGACATCACGACACCAGAGACAACCCCCATACCAAAAGCAACAGCGAAAATTTTAACCCAAAATTGGTAAATCTCTTTAAATTTTTCATCTTGTGTTTTTAGCCAGCGCCACTCTAACACTGCTAAAAAACTAGCTAGTCCTATCGTAAAGGCAGGAAAAATAATATGGAAGCTTACTGTAAAAGCAAATTGTATACGAGCTAATAGCAAAGGATCGAACTTTATCATCGTGTGCCCTCTTATCATTAATGGAATAAGACTAGCACACTACAAATAAAATTTTTAATCAACCGAATATGCTGCTTTTATAATTCGCTCTTGCTCATGCTGGTGATCATAGCTATGTCCCTCAGCCGGAGCTGCTCTTTCTACCCTTCCAACATACTCAATATTAATTTTTTTTGAGAGCATAGATTGTAAATAAGGATTAATATAAAACCAAGCACCCTGATTTTTAGGTTCTTCTTGACACCATCTGATAATTTTTAGATTAGTGTGTTCTTTAATAATATTTTGTAATAGTGTTGTCGGGAAAGGATATAGCTGCTCAATCCGAACAATTGCCACATTCTCAAAAGCTTTATTATCTGAATAAGCTGTTAAATCATAATAAATTTTCCCAGAGCAAAGTAATAAAATTTCAATTTTAGATTTATCTTTAATTTGCTGGATAATTACTTCATGGAAACGACCAAACGATAGCTGATCTAAAGAAGATACAGCGTCTTTATGTCTTAAAAAACTTTTCGGAGAAAAAATAATTAATGGGTGTCTATCTTGAGCGCAAACTTGTAATCGAATTAAGTGAAATAATTGACTCGGTGTAGTAGGTATGCAAATTCTCATATTATCTTCAGCAGCTAATTGTAAAAATCGCTCAACTCTTGCCGAGGAATGCTCTGGGCCTTGCCCTTCATATCCATGAGGTAGAAGTAACACTAAGGATGCATGCCTTGCCCACTTTTGCTCACCTGAAGCGATAAATTGATCAATCACAACTTGTGCGCCATTAGCAAAATCACCAAATTGAGCTTCCCAAATCACTAATTGAAAGGGAGATGTTGCCGCAAATCCATATTCAAATCCTAAAACTGCTTCCTCTGATAAAAGAGAATCTACCACTGTAAATTGCGATTGATTTTCAACTAAACCATCTAAAAGATTTATATTTTTTCCATTTTTTTGATCATAAACACTTACATGTCGATGAAAAAATGTTCCTCTTCGGCAATCCTGCCCAGATAGTCTGACAGGGATACCTTCTCCAATAATCGAAGCATATGCCAAAATTTCTGCAGCTCCCCAATCAAGCAATTTATCACCAGCATACATATCTACTCTATCTTTGTAGATCTTTTCGACTCTAGAATGCAGTTCTACAGATTGAGCATTTTCACAAATTTTAGATCCTAGTTTTTTTAATTTTTCTTTATCAACAGCTGTATCGCATCTATTATTTATTTTTTTCAATAAATATCCAGACCAATCAATTCGTCGTTGATTTGATAACTCTGAAGAAACTAAACTATTTGTGCAAATACCTTGCTCCAATTTGTTTTTGTAATCATCTTGAAATTTTTGCTCATCATGAGAACTAATTAATCCTTCTTTAATTAATTTTTGAGCATACAATTGCCGTGTTGTAGGATGCTGCCTAATAAATTGATACATTAATGGCTGTGTTACAGCTGGCTCATCAGCTTCATTATGCCCATGTCGTCGATAACAAACTAAATCAATAATAATATCGCTATTAAATTTAGCACGCCATGATGCAGCCATCATCCCGGCCTGATAAACAGCTTCTGGGTCATCGCCATTTACATGTATAACTGGAATATCCATCATTTTTGCAATATCAGTACAATAACGAGTTGAACGTGTATCACTAGGCTCTGATGTAGTAAATCCAACTTGATTATTAACAATAAGATGAATTGTTCCTCCGATTCCATAGCCTCGTGTTTTTGCCATATTCATGGATTCTAAAACAACACCCTGTCCTGAAAAAGCGCTATCTCCATGAATAATAATTGGCACAACACCTTTTGTATCTATATCTTTAAATAATTGTTGTCTCGCTAAACAAGACCCCATCACAACAGGCGCGACTATCTCTAAATGTGAAGGATTGAATGCTAGTGACAAATGAATTTGTTGATTCTGAATCACTAACTCTGATGAATATCCCTGATGATATTTAACATCCCCTGTTCCAGCTTCATGTTCAAACTGACCTTCAAACTCTGCAAATAAATTAGCTGGATTTTTGCCCAAGAGATTAACTAAAATATTCAATCTCCCTCGATGAGCCATCCCTATGACGATTTCTCGAGCAGAATAATTGGCACTTTCTCGAATCATTTGATCAAGTAATATTAATAATGATTCTGCACCTTCTATAGAAAATCGTTTAACACCTGGATATTTTGATCCTAGATATTTCTCCAACCCCTCTGCCGCTGTTAAAGATGCTAATATAGATTTTCTTTCACTCAAATCTAATACAGTGTTAGATTCAATTTGAGAGTAACACCATTCTCGTTGATTTAAATCTTCTAAATGTTCTATCTCAAACGCAATAGAACCGCAGTATTTACTTTTCAAAAATTTTTCAAAATCTGCAATATTTTTTATTTCTGAATTCATCAGATGACTAGGTGCATTTTGATTTTTATATTCCAAAATTTCACGCGATAAAGAATCTATATCCTTTGATTGATTTTTTTTATCTTGCTGTAATGGATTAATTGATGCATCTAAATGGCCATAAATTCTATATGTCTTTTGCATTTTTTGAACAATTAGTTCAATACTATGATGATGCTCTGACAGATCAGTTATTGCTTGATTTTTTTTAAAAGAATCTTTAAAACGACCAGCCACTTCCAAATAATCTAATGAAAAATCTTTCTTATTTTCTGAAAAATAATTAACCCATGATGGATCTATATCCTCTCCATTTAAAAATCGAGCGTATAATTCATCAATATAATGAGCATTTGATCCATGAGTCCATGATTCTGCAATTTCTTTTTGAAAAAGACTGGACATTACAAACTCCTTTTTATTAAAAGGCAAATTTTGATTAACTATAGATTACTAAACTAAGTTCGAACTGAATACTCTCGAATAGTTATTCCAAATTATCCAACATCTTTTTTTAATAACTCAGCACGAATATGTCCGATTGCTTGAGTTGGATTTAATCCTTTAGGACAGACGTCAACACAATTCATAATTCCATGACATCGAAATAATGAATAAGCATCATTTAACTGCTCTAATCTTTCTCGAGTTTTAATATCTCTTGAATCTCTAATAAATCTTGCTGCTTGTAATAATCCTGCAGGGCCTACAAACTTATCAGGATTCCACCAAAATGAAGGACAGGCTGTTGAACAACAAGCGCATAAGATACACTCATACAGGCCATCTAGCTTTTCTCTTTCTGCGGGTGATTGTAAAAACTCTCCAGCAGGTTCTTGATCTTTAGGCTGCAAGAAAGGTTTTATTTTTTTATACTGATCATAAAACTGTGTTAAATCGACTATCAAATCCCTGATAACAGGCATACCAGGTAAAGGCCTAATCATCACCGGCTCTTTTAAATCTTTTAATGGTGTAATACAAGCTAGCCTGTTTTTTCCATTAACATTTAACCCATCAGACCCACAAACTCCTTCTCCACAAGACCGCCGAAAAGAAACTGAAGGATCAATTGTTTTAATAGCCTCTAAGGCATCTAGTAACATAATGCAGCGATGATGTTTAACATCAATATCAAATAATTGCATCGATGGAGTTTGATCTCCATCTTTCCATCGATAAATATAAAATTTCATAACTCAGTCCCTCAATAAGTTCTTGCTTTGGGTGTGAACGCATCGACTAATACTGGATTTAAATTCACTTTTCGATACTTCAATGCCCCATCATCTCTACTAGCAATATGCTTTAACCACGATATATCGTCCCTATTAGGATAATCAATTCGTGAATGAGCTCCTCTTGACTCTTTTCTATCCAGAGAACTATAAGCTGTTGTCAAAGCCACGACCATTAAATTATCTAATTCTAAAGCCTCAATTCTTGCTGTGTTAAAAATTTCTGATTTATCTGAAAGATTAATTTTGGTCATTTTATTTTTAAGTTCTAGTAATTTTTCTAACCCTTCTTGCATCGAATCATGATTTCTAAATACTGAAAAATCGCGTTGCATAATTTGCTGTAATTCTTTTCTAATTTCTGCTACTGAATAAATACCTTCTTGCTCATTCCATTGAGTAATTCTTGACGATGCCTTTTTTATAAATTCATCTTTTATTAAAGGTTGTCCTTTTTTTTCAGACAATTGTTCTATGACAAATTGTCCTGCTGCTCTTCCAAAAACGACTAAATCGAGTAAGGAATTTCCGCCTAATCTATTCGCTCCATGAACAGACACACAGGCACACTCTCCAACCGCAAATAAACCTTCAACAATAACTTCCTGATCTTGATCAAAGCTAATAACTTGTCCAAATTTATTTGTTGGAATTCCTCCCATCATGTAATGGCAAGTTGGGACAACAGGAATAGGATCAGTGATGGGATCAACATTAGCAAAAGTCATTGCGAGCTCTCTAATTCCCGGTAATCTATTTTTAATAATATCAGCACCTAAATGCTGTAACTTTAAATCAACATAATCACCTTTTGGTCCACAACCTCTGCCCTCTCTGATTTCAGTGGCAATTGACCTAGAAACAACATCTCTAGAAGCAAGATCTTTAGCGTGTGGAGCATATCGCTCCATAAAGCGTTCTCCATTTTTATTCACTAGATAAGCGCCTTCTCCTCGACAACCCTCTGTAATTAAGGACCCCACTCCACTGATTCCGGTTGGATGAAATTGCCACATCTCCATATCTTGTAGATAAAAACCAGCTCTAAGCACCATTCCTAATCCATCGCCAGTATTAATATAAGCATTAGTATTGGACTCAAAAATTTGGCCGGCGCCTCCAGTTGCTAAAATCACAGCATGGCCTTTAAAAGCCATCAGCTTGCCTGTTTCAAGACAAAGAGCAACAACCCCTTTAACATTTTTGTTCTCATCAAGTATTAAATCAACAGCAAACCATTCATTAAAAAAAGTTGTTTCATGCTTAATATTTTGCTGAAATAATGTATGTAATAAAGCATGCCCTGTTCTATCTGCAGCTGCAGATGTTCTAGTCGCTTGTTCGCCGCCAAAATTCTTAGATTGACCACCAAAAGGTCTTTGATATATTTTCCCATTTTCAGTTCTTGAGAAAGGTAATCCCATATGTTCGAGCTCATAGACACATTCAGGGCCAACTTTACACATATATTCAATAGCATCTTGGTCGCCTAAATAATCAGAACCCTTCACTGTATCAAACATATGCCAATGCCAATGATCTTCACCAGCATTACCTAAAGCAGCTGTAATACCCCCTTGAGCTGAGACAGTGTGTGATCTTGTTGGAAAAACTTTTGAAATAACAGCAACATTTTTAGAAGCTTTTGACAATTCCAAAGCGGCTCTCAATCCAGCTCCTCCGCCACCAATAATAATTGCATCAAAAAAACGTTCTGGAATTAAGGATGACATGAGATTTATCTCCAAAATGTTAAAAAATTAGTAAGCAATGAGACAGCGAGTAACAACGTGTATATATAAAAGAAAGTCAGACGAAAAGAAGTTGACTTAACATAATCTGTTAAAATTCCCCAAACTCCAATCCAAGCATGTATTGTTAAAAGAATGACTGCTAAAAAAGTCGCAATCTTCATATGCAAACTCATTATCCAAGAAAACCAAAAATCGTAAGTCATTATTGAGCTATGTGTGCAAAGAATAAGTCCAACATAAGCAATATATAAAAGCATATAAACTGAAGTTCCACGTTGCCATAACCACAAGGTTAGACCTCTCATAAATTACCCCCAAAGAACCAAAAACTATACAATCCTGTTATCAGTAAAAAAGTAGAAAAAACAATAATACTTGTAACTTTTCCTGCTTTTTGATTTTCAAATAAATGCAAATCCATTAATAAATGACGAATACCTGCTATAGCGTGATAAATCAAGGCGCACCCCGAGACCCATACCCAGATCCTAATAATTGGGTCACTCAAAATTAAATCTTTTAACCAATTAAACGATGCCGAGGATGCTAGCGATTTGTAAAATAACCACCCTATAAAAGGAACTCCTAATGCTAGAAAAAAACCTGATACTCGATGAAGTATTGATACAATTGCAGAAAGAGGAAAGCGAATGTTCCATAAATTTAAAAACACTGGCCGCGATAACAAACGACGCATTTTTTATATTCTCCTATTAAGAAATAAGGCAAGACGATAATAAGGTTATGACCTACTGTTTCATAGGAAGTATAGGTTTTATTTTCTGTAAAACTAGTGCTAGCCTTTGATTAAACCTATAAGGATTTAATCATGGATCGTAAAGCCCAACTTAAAATAGATGATAAACTTTTTGAACTCCCAATTTTAGAAGGTACATTAGGACAACCTGTCTTAGACTTATCTTCACTTATATCTGATGGCTCATATTTCACATATGATCCTGCTTTTAAAGCAACAGCTGCTTGTGAATCGAAAATTACTTATATTGATGGTGATGAAGGAATTTTATTACATAGAGGCTATCCTATTGAACAATTAGCAGAAAAAAGCAATTATCTTGAAGTTTGCTATTTATTATTAAAAGGAGAGCTTCCTAATCAAAATGAATATGCTGAATTTACAAAACAAGTAAAATCACACACAATGGTTCACGAGCAACTGAGAAATTTTTTTAATGGTTTTAGACGAGATGCGCATCCAATGGCCGTTATGTGTGGGGTGATTGGAGCCCTGTCTGCGTTCTACCATGATTCTCTAGATATTCATCGACCTGAAGATAGAGAGCACTCAGCTATTAGATTAATCGCAAAAGTTCCGACCTTAGCAGCAATGTGTTATAAGTACTCGATAGGACAACCTTTCGTTTACCCTAAAAATGAAATGTCTTATGCTGAAAACTTCTTACATATGATGTTTTCCATTCCTGCTTCAGATGAAAAACCCAATCCTGTTCTTGTTCAAGCCATGGAAAGAATTTTAATTTTACATGCAGATCATGAACAAAATGCCTCAACATCAACTGTTAGATTAGCAGGATCGTCAGGTGCTAACCCGTTTGCTTGTATAGCTGCTGGTATCGCTGCTCTTTGGGGGCCCGCTCATGGTGGCGCGAATGAAGCTGTCTTAAAAATGCTCCATGAAATTAAAGACCCTTCAAAAATTCAATTGTTTGTTAATAGAGCTAAAGATAAGAATGATTCTTTTAGACTCATGGGATTTGGACACCGAGTCTATAAAAACTTTGACCCTAGAGCCAAAGTAATGAGAGAAACTTGTCATGCTGTTTTAAAAGAATTAAAAATTGAAAACAATCCTCTTTTTGAAACTGCTTTAAAATTAGAGGAAATTGCTTTAAAGGATGATTATTTTATTGAAAAGAAACTTTATCCAAATGTAGACTTTTATTCGGGGATTATTCTTCAAGCTATTGGCATACCAGTTAACATGTTCACAGTTATTTTTGCAATGGCTAGAACTGTTGGATGGATTTCTCAATGGAATGAAATGATTTCTAATGAAAAATTAGCCATTTCTAGACCAAGACAACTCTATACGGGAATGCCAAATAGAGATTATATTAAAATGAACGATCGCTAAGATTTATCACGGAGTAGGGAATTAACCCTGCTCTGTTAATTTTTTCTCCAAACGCCTATATAATTTACAGCCAACGAACTTCCCAAGAAAAATTTAGACTTCTCTAAAGGATTATAAATAATACCTCTTAGATCTAAGGGGATGGCTGAATCTAAATATGACTGAAGTTCTTCAGGTGTAATAAATTTCTCATAAGTATGTGTTGATGTGGGCAGCCACTTTAAAAGATATTCAGCTACAAGAATTGTTGCAATATAGGCTGGAAGCGTTCTATTAATTGTTGAAATAAATATGAACCCACCTGGCTTTAACCACGTTAACATTTTTTCAATAACTTTCTTTGGATCATCTACATGCTCTAACATTTCAAAACATGTAATAAAATCATATTGCATCGATGTTTCGTAATCTTCCACCGAGCTACAAACAAACTTTATAGGAAGTGATTTAATTTGCGCTTCTCTTTGAGCAGCTTCAATTAATTTTGGTTCTATATCAATACCATCACATTGGATACCATGAGCCGCTAATGCTAAAGGAACTAATCCCCCGCCAGTGCCAACATCTATCCCTTTCATGTTTTTGTTAATGGATGATAAAACGTAAGGAACCCTCAATTCATTCATTTGATGCAACAAACGCATTTCAGCTGAAGGATTATGCCAATTTTCCGCAAATTTTTCGAATTGCCCCATAACTAGATACGATCCACTGATATTTTATAACAGTGTACCATATCTAAAAAAAGGAATATTAACGCTTAATGTAGAATAATGAACGAATAAGCTGAACAAGAGATTGAATAAAAGTACCTAGAAGTAAACAACCTATAACCAATATAGCTACAGGCATAGTCACATCTAGAAATAAAAGATGAACCGTTACAACTTGTAGATTAATCATAGAAAAAACAATCGAAATAGTCGCAACTAATAAAAAAATAAAAATTTGTATAAACATTTTAATAAACGACTCTCAATTTAATTTTATACTGCCCAGCATCTCTTTGAATTGTAATTTTTTTAACGTCACTCTTACTTGTTGAATCGATACTGCAATTTTCTTCATTTTTCCATTTAACTTTTATTTTATCAGCATCATTTTTTATATTCAAAGATACAATCCCCATAACATCGTCTTGAAACCATGGTGGAGCTTCTCTTTCTAATAAAGATACCGTCATATCCACTTGATTATTTTTAGCAACTTCATCTCTCCATAATAAAACGGATTCGAACTCTTTAATATTTTTCTTTGTATAACTAAATGGAAATGCTGGCATAGTACGATCTTCTAGATCTTGATCTTTTCTATTTTCAAGAACATAAAAATACAACTGATCACCCATTTTATCGTGCTCTGAAATGATTTGAATTTCATCTAACCAAATTTCAACAGGTTTAGCAAAAAGAAAAGATAGCATGCTTAATGCTGCTATAATGATTATTTTTCGAAAATGAGACATTATTCAGTCCTGTTATACAAGGGATTTCTAATTGAATTGTAGTCAGAAAATTTGTATCTCTCAAGAAATGAACAGATGTGTAAGGAAAGGAGGTTATAGACTATGCAGCAAATTTTAAAAACTTACTGCATAATCTTTAGATAAAAGAATTAACTAAATATTAGTTCTTGTCTTTTAATTGCTCTTTAAGCAAATCGCCAAGAGTTGAGTTAACTGCGCCATCTGTGCGGGTATAGTCACGGATAACATCAGCTTCTTCTTGGTTTTCTTTAGCACGAATAGATAAGCTGATTTGTCTTGCTTTTCTATCAATGTTAATGATTTTTGACTCAACTGATTGATCTACTTTTAAAGTTTCACGTGCATCATTTGTTTTATCACGAGAAATGTCTTGAGCTTTCAAGTAACCAAATACTTCTGGAGCTAATTCAATAGTTGCACCACGAGCATCAACTTCTTTTACAATACCGGTAACAATCGCACCTTTATTGTAATCTGAACAGAATTGACCAAATGGATCGTTATCAAGTTGCTTGATACCTAGAGATATTCTTTCTCTTTCAGCATCAACAGCTAGAACAACTGTTTCAATTTCTTGGCCACGTTTGAAGTCTTTAACAGCTTCTTCACCTGGTTTGCTCCAAGAAATATCTGAAAGATGTACTAGACCATCGATATTGCCTTCTAATCCAACGAAAATTCCGAAATCAGTGATAGAACGGATTCTTCCTTTGATTCTGTCGCCTTTTTGACGTTGTGCTGCAAATGCATGCCATGGGCTTGATTTACATTGTTTTAACCCTAGTGAAATACGACGACGTTCTTCATCAATCTCTAGAATCATTACTTCTACACGCTCATTCAATTCAACAACTTTGGAAGGATGAATACTTCTGTTTGTCCAATCCATTTCTGAAACGTGAACTAAACCTTCGATTCCTTCTTCAAGTTCCACAAAGCAACCATAGTCAGCAATATTGGTAACAACACCCTGTACTTTTTTACCTTCTGGATAACGAGCAGCAACACCAACCCATGGATCTTCACCAAGTTGTTTAAGTCCTAATGATACTCTCATCTTATCTTTGTCAAACTTCAATACTTTAACAGTTAAGTTTTGACCAATGGTGAGAACATCTTGAGGATGTTTAACTCTCTTCCATGTAATATCAGTGATGTGTAGAAGTCCATCGATACCGCCCAAGTCAACGAATGCACCATAGTCAGTAAGATTTTTAACAACACCTTGTACAATGCTGCCTTCTTCTAGAGCATCTAATAGCGCTGCTTTTTCTGCAGTATTTTCACTTTCGATAACTGCACGACGTGAAACAACAACATTATTTCTCTTTTGATCAAGCTTAATAACTTTAAGCTCTAATTCTGTCCCTTCAAGATTGTTTTCTTTCATAGGACGGATATCGATTAGTGATCCTGGTAAGAAAGCACGAATTCCTTTGATATCAACGGTGAAACCGCCTTTAACTTTGCCAACAATAAGACCAATAATATTTGTCTTATCTTCTTGTGCTTGTGCTAATTCAGCCCATGCTTCAAGTTTCTTAGCTTTAGTTCTTGAAATTCTTGTTTCACCACTACCATCTTCAAAAGATTCAACAGCAACAGGAACACTGTCACCAACGGTGATTTCAATAACACCATCTTTATCTAAAAATTCGTCAATTTTGACCAAACCTTCAGATTTTAATGGAGTATCGATAACAACATATCCGCGATCACGATTGATACTTAAAACAGTACCATGAATGACGCTACCTGGTTGAAAATCGATTTTTTCTAAATTTTGTTCGAGTAACTTTGAAAATTGTTCAGTTGCAGCTAGTTCGATGGGATCCATCGCTAGTTGCTCTAGGTCTTTTAGAGAAACAGACATAATGACTATAAGTCCTAAGAGGTTAAATAATAGTTAAAAAAAGTAGTTAAAATACTAACTACCGCCCACAGCTTTAAGCTGAGACCTCAGTGTAACATATAAATCATAGAGATCCAAAAATTACTTAAAATTTTTAGCTTTAAACGGGAATAATATTTATTTTTTTCAAACAATCTTTCATCATAGATAATGTTTGCTCTACTGAATCAAAAGACGTATCAATATCAATAGCTTCTGCTGGTTTTTTTAAAGGAGAAAACTCTCGTTGAACATCGCGACGATCACGTTCCTCGAGCATATGCGCAACATCTTTTAGTTGCACACCTGAATCAATACTTCGTTGCTCCAAATATCTTCTCTGCGCTCTAACTTCAAGATTTGCATAGACATAAAATTTACAAATAGCATCGGGAAAAACTTCAGCCCCCATATCTCTGCCATCAGCAACCAAATTACCTACGACTTCTGGCAACTGCCGCTGCATTTTTTTTAATACGTCTCTGACAAAAGGCTCTTGTGCAAAAATAGAAGCCCATTTACCAACAACTTCTGTTCTTAATTCTTCAGAAATATTTTCACCATTATATGATACTTTTAATTCATTAATATCATAAGAAAAATCAACATTTAAAAGAAGTTGGACTAAACTATCTTGATTATGTGGCAACTCAGGGTGTTTCATAAAAATAAAACCAACTGTTCTAAAAAGTAATCCTGAATCTAAATGAAACCAACCTAATTCTTGGGCTAATTTTCTAGCCAACGTTCCTTTACCTGAACATGCTGGTCCATCGATTGTAATTACTCTCATCATTATTTGCTCACCTATTAAAATATGTTTCAAATTCATTTAAAAATACAATCAAATCTTCTGCTGAGCCGGCAAGAATAGCATTATATAAACTAATTCTATAACCATCACTAAAATTTTGATGTGCTTTTAAAAAATGAAAACCTCTTTTTTCAAGCTCTTGCTCAAAAAAAAATTTATACTTTTCTTGTCTAATATTGAATGTTATTGTAACAGAAGATCGAAAATTTGACATAATAGTTGAGTAATAAATATTAGATTTATCAATTAAGTCATAAATTTTATTAGCTAAACTTTTTCTTTTCATTAACAAAAGTTTATCATCTTGTTCATCTAACCATTTCAGCATTTCATTCATGACAAATAAATTCAAAACTGATGGAGTCGTTGCATGTGACTGTATAGCTAATTGTTTTGCATAACTAAAGGGCGCACTAATTATTGGATTTTTTTGAATCAAATTAGGATCAAAAATAATAATTGAGCCGCCAGCTAATCCTAAATTTTTTTGAGCACCTGCAATAATGATATCATGTTGATTAAAATCAATTTCTTCGCACAAAAAAGAAGAAGTTGCATCCAAGATCACACACTCTTGAAGACCTTTGTTTTTAATTCTATAAAAACTGCCAGATAAAGTTTCATTATCGCAATAAAAAATATATGGATATCTTTTTTCTTGAATTTCATGATCAAAAAGACCTAGAACTACTGGATTAAAACCTAAATGTTTTGCCTCTTTATAAGCCCATCTTGCCCAATATCCAGTCATCAAAAAACCGCCCCCGTATGGACCAACTTTCAAATTTTGAAAAGCAGGAACTATTTGAGCTCTTGTACCCCCAGGTAAGTAAAGTACTTCAAATCGATCAGGAATCTTCATTAATTTTTTTAAACGATATTTTATCTCGCTCCATAAATCTAAAATCTTTGGGTGTCGATGAGATATTTCAAATAATGAAATATCTTTTTGAAGTTCATTGATCAGCTTTTCTTTAACGCATTGAGGTAAACAAGTTGGGCCCGCTGAAAAATTTAAAGAATGGATTTTTTCTGATATCAGCATTAAAAACTAAGATTATTAAGCCTAATTAAAAGAAAGAATACGCTAAAAATGACTCTCTTTTCCATAATTTTTCAAAATTATTATTTGGTTATATTTTTTCCATTAAATATCGAACTTAAATCTTAATTTTTTTTAATGAACTATGATAAAATGCTATACTTTCTTTAGCTAACTAAAGGAGTTTTCCTAGTGAATAATCAGTCATCCCTGCATAAGGCTGCCCGAAAAGGTCATTACAACACTTGTATTCGCCTATTGGCTCAAGGAAACTCTGTTCACGCCCTTGATCCATTGGGGAAAACCCCTCTAATTCACGCAGTAGAACTAAATCGATTTGGTGTTATCAATTTGCTGCTACAGAATGGAGCTAATCCTAATCATTCGTTTAAAAATGAAAGTCTACTCAAATGTAAAAATATTCTAAATGTCATAACACCAGAAATATTTATAAGACTGCTAGATCATGGAATGATTGCAAGTCCTGAAGTTTTGATGTTTTTCCTAAAAAAGGCAATTGAAAAAAATTTAACTCATCTTTACGAGCCGTTAAAAAATCATGGCGTCAATGTCGCAGATCCTTCTGGTTTATATGAACAAGGATTATTATTAGCAGCATCAACGAATCATTTATTATTTTTAAGACAGATTATGCAAGATAATCCGTTTGTTTCAGTTGAATCTCTACAAAAACTTTATGAGCAACTTTTATTTAAAGGGCCTAAATATTTCCCAATCATTAAAGAAATTTTGATTTCTTTTGAAAATTTCCCTTCCCACTTAATGCATCGATTACTGTATATAGGAGCAATCACTAACGATAATTTCTTAATCGAATACGCTCTACAACATGATGTAGATCCGAATCATCATTCTTTGGAGTATGAAAACATCAATGCAGGGTCAGCGTTGCATCTAGCAGCAGCCCATGGATCTATAGATGCTATAAACTTTTTAATTCTTATGGGCACAAATCCATCTATTCTTGATTTAGATAAATTGACAGCATTCGATATAGCTTTTAAAGAGCATCAATTTGCAGCATGCTCTACCATGATTGGTTTGAATGCTTTTGATATTAAAAATGTTCATAATGTTTTATTCAACTGTGTTGTTAATAAAAAATCAGCTTTGTGTTTACAATTATTAGATATGGGCGTCCAGATTCATACAAAAGATAAGCATGGCCGAACAATTTTACATTATGCTGTCATGAATAAAAATAGCCATCTTATTGGAGAACTATTAAAAAGACATGCTAATCCGTTATTGCCCGATCATAAAGGAGAAACCCCTCAATCTCTTACTGTACAACGCTACAATTTGGATGCAGCTATTTTGTTTTATCAAGCAGGATTTCATTTCTCTCAAGATGATTATAAACAATTACTAGCTCAATCTATTTTACATAACAATATTAGAATGACTGAAAAATTTTTATTATTTTCTGGTCTTCTTGATGAGCCTATCAAAGATGATCGCACGCCGTTATTATTAGCTTGTACTAAAAATCATCATCAAATTGTGCAATTACTTTTATCGAAAAATGCTGATATATCTGTAGTTGATAACAAAGGACGTAACGCATTAATTTATTCGGCAATTTATGGTTTGCCTTACATTTCTCAAATGTTAATCAATAGAAATATAAATATTAATCATAAAGATATATTTCAACAAACTGCTTTAGATTATGCGATCACTAGATTTCAAAGCGATATTATCGATCAATTAAAAAGAGCAGGAGCTATTGAGAAAAAAAGTATTAATTATGCTCAAAGCACCCACCAAGAAAGTGTTGAAAAAAGCGCATCTGAAACAGCTGAAAATTTAAAAAGAGAATTTGGATTTGCACATCCTTTAGAATTAAAAATAGAAATTGACAAAATAAATCATTGGCTATCAACTTTAAACCAAAGTGACCTTAAAGTTCGCAGTGGTCTAAGATTAATTAATCAAATCACAAGCACGGATTTAGGAAATTATCTAGATAAAAAATCTAACGTCACTATCAGAGAGCTAGCCGGCTTATCCTGGAGAGCGATTCACGACTCTAGTCGCTACTCAACATTAGAAGATGCATTGGAACGATATCTTGATGCGCTATATGAAGCGCAAAGAGGCCGCAATTTTACTCCTAATTTTTTTGATATGACAGAAATGGCTGATGCAACGATCTGCTACACTGGAGTCTTTAATAAATTTACTGAAAAACTAAAAGGGATTTATCCAAACGCAGTCATGGAATATCAAACGTTAGAAACAGCAATATTAAAATTTTTTATTATTGTCAAAGAATCTACTGAAGAATATTTCATGAATGAAATCAGAAAAGCTTATGAGCAACATCAAGATTTAAATTTTATCAAAAAAGGATTATTAACATGCCGTGAAGATGAGCTATCTTCTTATTGGGAAAATATTTATCCTCTATTGCGACATAAAATTTCTGATTACTTAAACGAGTTTAGATATGTTTTTAAAACAAAAGAAGAGGATGTTAATTTCCAAGCAATGTTAACTGAAGCACCTTATTCAAAATGCGAAAGATTATCTTCTCTTGAAAAATTAATTGAAATGCTTCATTTAGAGCCTAGGGTAGCCTCTGAAGCTACCGATCACTCTGAAACAAGTCTGGAGGCAAGCTCATCTTCAACTGAAATCAAGAGTGCATCAGCTTCTCCTTTACTTTTATCGAATTTAAGAATGCACTTATCTAAACCTGCTTTATTAATGATTGAAGATGTCAAAGAAAGTAGCGTTAAACTTAGTAAATAACTTTAAAATCGAAGTGTTAATCACTTCGATTTTAATATGTGTTTTAATGATGATGCGAGTGATGAAGTTGACTTATTTTATGATAACGATGTGCTGATTGCTCATAGTGATAAATTTCAACATCGAAATCCAACTGACTTAACTCGCTTTCAACTGCTTGAATGTTCTTTATACTGTCATCAACAAAAATAATTCTCTTTTTGGATAAATCTGGATTCTCTTTTAAAAAATCTTTTAAAACCTTTCCTTTATGACCGCCTGCAGTAAAAAGAATATTATCAACTAAAATAGGCTGCGCGCAGTATTGATGTGTTGTTTTATCAAAATCTAACCCTACACTTTGTAACTGAGTATGGGTGCGATCAGCTAGAGTAGTTGATCTGGACGTTAATCCAAACATCAGCACACCTTTTCTTTTCCATGCTGGCCAAAAATCCTTTAAAGATGGCTCTGTAAGACGAACTTCTGTCTTAAGCTGAAAATGATTATATAATTGAATAACATAGCTCTTAGCTTCTTCGTTTATAGTCATTGCTGCACCATATAATGATTGAAACCAAGGTTCAGATCCTTCATATGTTAAGGGCTCGATTAAGGTATGATCTATATCCCAAAAAACAACATCGCCCTCCCTTATATCAATATCAATATATTTATCAAGAACTTGCGCTGAGAAAACGCTACCTATAAGAAAAAACAATGCGAAAAATCTCACTTAACTACCTTTTTATAAAAAACAAAACGTCATAAATTTAATACAAACGTTGTTCTTACTGCAAGATTTTTTTAGATGTGGTACAATCAGGAACCGATAAGCTTTTTAACAGTATCTTATGGTCAGTATCAAAGAAGGTATTCTTCCCGTTAATCTTGAACAAGAAGTCAAGAAATCATATTTAGACTACGCAATGAGTGTTATTGTTGGTCGAGCTTTACCCGATTGTCGAGACGGTTTAAAACCTGTCCATAGACGAATTCTTTATGCTATGCATGAATTAGGAAACACTCCTAATAAACCTTATAAAAAATCTTCACGTATTGTCGGGGATGTTTTAGGTAAATATCACCCTCATGGCGAAACAGCTGTCTATGACGCAATTGTTAGAATGGCTCAAGATTTCTCTATGCGCTATCAAATTATTGATGGACATGGAAACTTTGGTTCGATTGATGGAGATCCAGCAGCATCAACTCGTTATACAGAAATTAGAATGAGAGATTATGCTGTTTCTTTACTCGAAGATATCGAAAAAGACACTGTCAACTATTCACCTAACTACGATGGCTCTGAAAAAATGCCAGATGTTCTTCCTGCTAAAATTCCTAATTTTTTAGTGAACGGTACATCAGGGATTGCTGTGGGAATGGCCACTCAAACACCACCTCATAACGTTTCAGAAGTATTAAAGGCTTTTCTTCATTATGTTGATCATCCTGATGCTTCCGTTGATGATTTAATGCAATTTATGCCAGGCCCTGACTTCCCAACGGGTGCAACAATTATTGGCACAATGGGTATTAAGCAGGCTTATGTCTCCGGTAAAGGGAGAGTAAAAGTTCGAGGGGTCACTCATCTTGAAGAAAATAATGGTAAAAGAAGTATTATCATTACTGAACTACCTTACCAGGTAAATAAAGCTAGATTGGTTGAAAAAATTGCCGAGCTAGCTAGAGATAAAAAACTAGAAGGGATAAGTGCATTACGAGATGAATCTGATAAAGATGGTATGCGCGTAGTAATTGAATTAAAAAGAGATACAAACGATCAAGTTTTATTAAATCATTTATATCAAAATACACAGCTTCAAAACGTATTTGCGATCAATATGGTTGGGTTATCTCAAGGTCAGCCACAAACATTAACGCTAAAAAGCATTTTTCATTATTTTTACATTCATCGCCAAGAAGTCCTCGTTCGAAAAACTAAGTTCTTGTTATCAAAAGCAAAAAACAAATATCATATCTTAGAAGGATTAGCTGTTGCTTTAGATAATATTGATCAGATCATTGAAATGATTAAAACATCATCTTCAACAGCGGAAGCAAAAGAACGCTTAAGTCAATCCTCATGGACAACCGGCTCTGTTAATCATCTTGACACAGATCTTCGTTCGATTGTTCTAATTTCTCAATATCAGCCATATGGTATTGATTCAAATGGTTTTTATAAATTATCAGCTAAACAAATTGAATCAATCCTAGAGATGCGTTTGCAAAAATTAACATCAATGGAACAAGAAGGTATTAAAGCCGATTTTGCCGAATGTTTAAATGAAATTAATTACTTAAGATCGATTCTCAACTCCGATGAGCTTCGAATTAAAATTATCAAAGAAGAGTCATTAGAGTTAATTGAAGAGTTTGGCGATAAAAGAAGAACTCAAATTATTGAATCAGATGAAGAAGATATTCTTGATGAAGATCTTATCACCCCTGAACAACTTGTAGTGACGATGTCTTCTGTTGGATATATTAAAACTCAACCTTTATCCATTTTTGAAGCGCAACGTCGCGGCGGAAAAGGCAAGAGCGCGACAAGACTTAAATCAGAAGATTCGATTGCACAATTATTAGTAGCTCACTCTCATGATCATTTATTATGCTTTAGCACTGCTGGAAAAGTTTATAAATTAAGAGTCTTTGAACTTCCTTCAGGCTCAAGAAATGCCGCTGGTAAACCTATTGTAAACTGCCTACCGTTATCAGAGGGTGAAACAATTTCTGCTTTATTAACCGTAAAATCTTTTGATGATGATCAATATATCTTCATGACAACACATCAAGGAACTGTTAAAAAAGTATCATTAAATCAATTTGCTCATACTCGTTCTTCTGGATTAATTTGTATTGATTTAGATGAAGGTGATTTACTACAGCATGCATTTATTACTGATAGCACTCATGAAATCATGATGTTCGGAAGCCATGGTAAGGCAATCAGATTCGCTGAAGAAGATGTTCGTCCGACAGGAAGAGCTTCTCGCGGTGTTCGCGGAATGAAAATTCCTACTGATAGTCATATTGTTAGTGCTTTTGCAATTGATAAAACTCAGACTGATTTAAATATCTTGACAGCATCCTTAAACGGATTTGGAAAATGCACCCCTGTTGACTTATTTACTCCTCAATCACGAGGCGGAATGGGTGTGATTGCAATGTCCTGCTCTCCTCGCAATGGTCAAATGATGGGCGCCTTACTAGTTCATTCTAACGATCATGTGATGTTCTTGACATCCCAAGGAATGATTTTAAGAACTCCAATTGATTCAATTTCAATTTCATCAAGAAATACTCAAGGGGTCAGACTAGTTAAGCTGAATGATGATGATTCATTAACTCAAATTCAATGCATTCATGCTGAAGATGTCGAAGATTCCCTTGCTTCAGATGAGCCTGTAGCTTCAGAATAACTTACAATCAAGAGCGAGTAGAAATACTTGCTCTTGTTCTTAATTTTATCTTTTCAAAAATTCCAGATAGCTTTTTCATAAAAAAAAAGCTATCTTTTGTTAAGATGTCTTTTCGAATACCAAAATGTCTATATTTAAAGGGTATTTTTTTGATTTAGATGGAACCTTGATTGATACAGCAGCTGGTTTCGAACAACTACTTATTGATTTACAATGGATTGAAAAACCACTTGATCCTATCGCTCAATTTCTTTGCGGGGTAGATACAAGAGCATTGCTCGACTATCTTTTAGGGCATGAACTTGTGAATATTTCCAGTCTTCACTCAGAATTTATTCAACATTATAATAAAAAAATTGAAAGCTATACTTTTTTCTATCAAGATGCGCTCGATGTTCTTAAAATTTTAAAAGAACTTGGAAAAAAAACAGCTATTATTTCAAATAAAAATAATATCTCTTGTCAAAAAATTGCTTCTATTTTTAAATTAAATGTTGATTATGTTATTGGGTCCGGAATTTTACCAAATAAAAAACCTCATCCTGAACCACTGCTCTACGTTGCGCATCAACTGAATATTCACCCTTTTGATTGCTTTTATCTAGGCGATATGCCTACAGATCTAAGATCGGCTCGATATGCTTTAATGAATGGTTTTTTTGCACGATATGGATGTTATCTGCATTTCGATAAAAATTTCAAATATTATAAAGAAATTGATAGTTTAACTGATATGATTTCTGCTTTAGCTGAAGATAAAGTATAATCTTTCAGCATTAAGATCATATGAGATTATATCATGCAAAATCTATTCGTCAGAGAACATGATTTTTGGTGGTTAAAACTTCCATTTCAAGATAATTCTTCAATTTGTTGCTTAAAATTTATAGAAGAGTCTTTTTATCAACTTGATAAAATTAATGAATTTCAAATATGGAGTGCTCAATTTAATTTTTGGGAAGAAGAATTGCAGAAAATAGCTGAATTAAAACAGCCACTCCATCCTTGTAGTATCGAACTTCTTTCTTTTGAAAAAAAATATCCCCTTTCAATAAAAAAAATAATCACCACATTTAAAACTTTTGAAAGAAATAAACCTAGAATTGAATCCTCGCGACATCTATTAAATCAGCTATCTCAACGCGGTGCTTATTTAGAATTGCTTTTTCCCGATATTGAAAAAAATCAATGTAGTCAAATGTGCCTTTCTAACTTGATTACTTGTTATGAATTAATAAAAATGATTCATAATTTGAAGTTTATCTTAAATGATAGAGTTTACTTACCTGCAGAATGGGATATGTATAATGAAGTGAAATTAATTGAACTTTTATTAAGATTGACCATTGAACATTTTAATTTTGCTTTAAGCAAATCTAAAAAAATTAAAGTATCTAGAAACTTAAGATTTTTTATTTATCAATTAAGTACCATGATAGATATTTTGATTGAATCTCAAGAAATTATTTTAACTCATCAAATTTATCTTTCATGGCAATCTAAATCATCAATCTTAATTAAAGAGTTGCTTCAACTTGAAGTGTCGGATAAATCTTTAAACTTTGAGGAGTAGTTTTTAAATCAGTAATAATTTCTTCATAAACCCACAATTGCTCTTTTGCAATCTGCTTTAATAAAATTTTAAAAGCTCCGAGAATAGGTCCTGTACTTGTCCATAAAGACTGCTCTACTAGTGAATCATTCAAGTGCCATGCTACTAATTTTGTGCTTTTACTTGTATATGGCAGGGCAGTTTTTATTAAAGCTAGAGGATAAAAATAATTCGTATGCCATGATAAATACATGTCTTCTAAACTATTTTTTGAAAATTCACTAAAAGATTGCCAGACACCAGATCCTAAAATGATCATATCGATAGATCCAAGGCGCTGTAAATATTTATCAAACTCTACTAGAGCATTTTCTTGAGGAGCCGAAAAATCACATGGAAAAAATTCAGCTTTGATTCCTTTAGGTAAAGAAAATGCTAAATTGTTCAGCTCTTTCAATGATTTTGCATGCAATACTAAATGACTCCAATCATTTTGATATTTTTTTAACTGCTGCTGACCCAATAAACTAGAAGCACCTAAAATTAATCCTTTCATTAAAAACTCCTTTTTAAAGATTAAAAAAATCTGATCTTATGAATTTTTTTATGATTATATTCTCAGATAGCTAATCTTCGAATAATTTGCTAATTTAATACTTTATCCTTATTGGGTGATATTAGGAAATCATTTATGCACCAATCGTCATTAATTTATTATGAGGGCCATCATGTATTAATGGGGCAATATTTTTCACCTACAAATACATTACAAAATAGACCTGGAATCATCGTATTCCCAGCATTTGAAGGTATTAGCGAATTTTCAGTGAATTATGGGCATTGGCTTGCAGAACAAGGATACAATGTTTTAATTGCAGATATTTACGGAGAAGGTAAAAATTCCTCCACAATTGAAGGCTGTTTCAACTTAATTACTCCTTTTTTAAATGATAGAGATTTGGTTCGTCGAAGAGCTTTAGCGGCATTTGATATTCTAAAATCGCAACCAGGAACTTCTACTGATTTAATTGGCGCTATTGGTTTTTGTTTTGGAGGAATGTGCGCTTTAGAATTAGCTCGATCTGGAGCAAACCTTAAAGCTTTAGTTAGCGCTCACGGTGTTCTTGCTAAATCTGAACTACCAACTCATCCGATTCAATCTCATTTGTTAATGCTGCATGGCTTTGAAGATCCTCAAGTGCCCGCATCTGCTCTTTTTGACTTTGCAAAAGAGATGAACGAAGCCGGGGTAAAAGACTGGGAATTTCATTTCTTTGGTCAAGCCCAGCATTCTTTTACAGATCCTAAAACAGGTCTATTTGATCCTGAAAAAGAAAAAAGCATGGGGAGAGCTTATAATTTAATTGCAGCAGAACGCACAAAAAAATACGCTTCTTCTTTTTTTAATGAAATGCTAAAAAACATCTAAAAAAACCATCAAGATAGTGCAACATATTAATATTGCACTATCTTTTCTATGAAAAAATAATTTAAAAATTAAAAAAAAGATATATCTCGATTATAAAAAAGCTTATAATGGACGAATTAACCCCTTTATCATAGATTGATTATTTTGAATCATATTTTTGGAAAATATTATCCTATCGTTATTGATATTGAAACTACAGGCGTGACTCCTGAAAAAAATGCGATTCTTGAAATTGCATATACACCTCTTGAGCTCAACTCAGAAGGAAAGCTCGTCAAAGGGGTAAGTGAAACTTTCCACGTATTGCCTTTTGATGGAGCTGAATTTTGCAAAGAATCAATGGAAATTCACAAGATCGATCCGTTCCATCCATTTAGATTTGCAGAAGATGAAAAAACCATCTTAGAAAAACTCAACTCTATTATTCTATCTCGAGCAAAAAATGCAGGATATCGTAGAGCAATTTTGGTCGGCCATAACGCTTGGTTTGATTTAGCCTTTATTAATAACGCCTATCAACGACATAAAATGAAATCGCCATTTCATCAATTTACTAGTTTAGATACAGCCACACTTGCTGGATTTCATTTAAGGGAAACTGTCCTTGCTAGAGCATTGTATTTAGCCAGAATTGATTACAGCCCTAAAGAAGCCCATAGTGCTCTTTATGATGCTGAAAAAACAGCTGAATTAATTTGTTTCTTATGGAATAAATATCACTCTAAAAAATAATTTTTTTAGAGACTTTCCAGGTTATAAGGGCAAAAATCTCTTAAAGAACAATCAGCGCACAAAGGATTTCTTGATTTGCAAACATACCGTCCATGCAAAATTAAATAATGATGTGCATTTAATAAATGCGTTGAAGGAATTTCATCCATTAAATCTAATTCAACATCGAATGGGGTCTTACCTTTTGACAGACCCAGTCGGTGGGCTAATCTAAAAACGTGAGTATCGACCGCAATAACAGGATGTTTATATAAAGTATTTAAAATAACATTTGCTGTTTTTCGACCAACACCAGATAATTTTACTAGCTCTTCTAATTGTTGAGGAATCTCAGACTGATAATGAGTGAGCAGCTGCTCTGAAAGAGTTTTCAAATATTGAGCTTTTGATTTATAAAGACCTATGGTCTTAATAAACGATTCGATTTGTTCAATTGATAAGGCCGCTAAATCTTTAGGCTCTCTGATTGTTCTAAAAAAATTTTTTGTTGCTTTATTGACGCCTTTATCAGTAGCCTGTGCTGATAAAACAACAGCAACTAATAACTGAAATGAAGTTTCATACTCCAATTCAGTTGTTGGATTTGGATATAATTTTTCTAAAGCATTAAAGATTTTTAAAACTCTCGAACTAGTCATTAGCACCACTATCTTTTTTCTTTTTAAGGCACATTGCCAGTATGCTTGAAGGATCTTGTAGTTTTTTTACAGTCTGATGATGCTCTAGCATTCTTGATTGATTTTTTGCTTCTATTCTATTCAATCGTTCTTCATACCGTCGTTTATTTTGATCAGCACTCGGCATTGGTGTTTTTCTTTCAATAATTTCTATGCATTCAGTAGGGCATTGAGGAATACATAAGCGACAGCCTGTGCAATATTCTTCGATAATTTGGTGCTGCAATTTTGGAGCTCCAAGAATAGCATCAACAGGACAAGCCTGAATACACAACGTACAACCAATACACATATCAACATGCACAAAAAGTGTTGATTCAATCAAAGGTTGTTGACGGGGTGTTTCTTTAGGAAGATGAAGCAACTCTGCTAATTGCTCCATGACACCAACACCACCCGGCCTGCATTTTCCAATAGATTTTTCTTTGCCTTCTACCAGGGCTGTGGCATAAGGATTGCATCCATTATACCCACATTCTCGGCATTGTGTTTGCGGCAAAATTTTTTCACAATCAGCAATTGTAATAGACATTAGCTTATAGTTGCTCCAGCTATTCTAGGATTCATTGGTGATAATAAGCATAGGCCTTGTTCATCACTAGCGGCTAAAATCATTCCCTCAGACAATCCAAATTTCATTTGTCTTGGTTGTAAATTAACACAAGCGACAACTTGCTTTCCAAGAATTGATTCTGGAGTAACATGTTTTTTTATCCCTGAAAAAACCTGGATCTTTTTTGAACCAATGTCTAATTGTAATTTTAATAATTTATCCGCACCTTCAACAGCTTCTGCTGAAACAATTGTCGCGATTCTTAAATCAACTTTTGAAAAATCTTCAATTGAAATATGGTCTTTGATAGGTGCAACTGTTGTATTAATTGTATTCATTTCTACTGAAATATTTTCTTGTTGAGACATGAGTTTTTCCTTTATTTTCTGTTCATCCAATCTAACTAAAACAGCTTGATAAGGTTTAGTTAATGATTGATCTTTTTTATCATAAGAAATAGCGTCATTATATTCATAATATGAAAGTAATGTTGTAGCTAATTTAGGCATTACTGGAGTTAAAATTCTTGCGATCACTTTAAATGCATATAAAACATCGGTCAAGGCAGCCCAAGCCGAGTCTCCATTTTCAACTGTTGATAATGTCTTCCATGGAGCAACTATAGTTAAATACTCATTAAGAGATGACGATAGTTTCATTATTTTTGAAATACCAACAGAATACATTCTATTAGAAAAGTCTTCATAAACTTCTTTTTCTAAAGCTAGCGCTTGATTGAAGTATTCATAATGATCGGCTTTTGTATGGAAATGACCTTGATGATGATCAAACAAAAGTTTAGAACATCTTGAAATAATATTAATAAATTTTCCAACGAGATCGCTATTAATTTTTTCAACAAACTCTTTTAAATCAAAATTAATATCATCTATAGAATCAGATAATTTTGAGCACAAATAATATCTAAATAATTCAGGATCGATACATTCAGCTAATTTTGAAGCTTCAATAAAAGTTCCCTTCGATTTAGACATTTTTAAGCCATTCACAGTTAAAAACCCGTGAACATGAACAGCTGATGGGAGTTTCTTATTTGACCCCTTTAATAACGCCGGCCAAAATAGATTATGGAAATAGCTAATATCTTTTCCAATAAAATGAATCATTTTCCAATCTGAATTTTGCGCCAAAATATCTTCTGCTTTTAAATTTTTAGACTCTATTGCCTCTGTAAAACTAGCTAAATAACCGATAGGAGCATCAAACCATACATAAAATCGCTGTTTCTCTCTATCTGGAACTTCAAATCCATGATAAGGTTCATCCCTAGTTATATTCCAAGGTTTCAAATCTGTTTTAAACCATTCGTTTAATTTACTAGCAACATTTTGATTAACCACAGAAGGAATATATTCTTCTAACCAATTTTTATATTTATTTAAATCTAAAAACAGATGACTACTCGTTTTAAAAATTGGTTTTGTTTTTGTTAAAACAGAATACGGATCTTTCAAGTCAGCTGGAGTGTATGTCGCCCCACATTGATCACAATTATCGCCATATTGCTCTGTAGCATGGCAACGAGGACAAGTCCCTTTAACAAATCGATCTGGTAAAAACATTTGCTTTACTTCATCAAAAGCTTGTAGCGAATCTTGTTCAAAGAACATTTTATTTTGTTTTAAACCTTCGTAAATTTCATAACAAATTTTACGATTAGTTTCTGTATCGGTTCTTGAGAAGTTATCAAAACCGATACCAAAAGAAGCTATATCTTTTAATTGAGAATCTCTTATTTTGGAGACTAACTCAAATGGGGTGATTCCTTCTTGTTCTGCCCTTAACATAATAGGGGTCCCGTGAGCATCATTGCCACTGACAAAAAAACAATCAGCGCCTTGCATTTTCTGAGTTCTAACCCAAATATCTGCTTCAATCATTTCAACCATATGTCCTAAATGTAATGGTCCGTTTGCATAAGGTAAAGCTACTGTGACAAGATATTTTGGATTTTGCATAAGATTCAATAAAAAAATAAATTGACAATATTGTATCTAACGAGCTCATATAGGGCAATAATCTATTTATCTTGAATCTATTATTTATTTTGTGATGAACGTAAACAGAATTGTTTTAAAATGTTTTTCAAAATAATTCTTAATAAATAAAATTCTCACTTGCTCATTCTAGCTTCTCAAAATCAGGGGCTCTTTTTTAAAATTATCTTTATTATTAATTTTAAAAAAATATTGCATCAATCAAAATGTCGTGATATGATGCATCCAATAAATAAGCAAAGCTATTTTGACTTAATTTATTAAAAGGAAGGCTGGTAGAGTGGTTGAATACACCGGTCTTGAAAACCGGACTAGTCTTATAGGCTAGCGTGGGTTCGAATCCCACGCCTTCCTCCACTTCATAAAAACCTCGTTCTCTCTCAGTAATTCTCTTTAAAATAAAAAATTTAACTTTCTCGGACACTAACTTAATTTTAAATTTATTTAAATTCCAATTTATAATAAAGCTTCATCAAATCTCTAAAAAAATATCATGCAAAAAATCCATGCTGAAGATTTAAAAAAATTATTAGATGAAGATAAAGCAATTTTAATTGATGTCAGAGAACCCTCAGAACATCAAAGTAAATCTATTCCATGCGCTTCCCTCATCCCTCTATCTGAAATTTGCCTTCAAAAACTACCTAAATCATCAAAAAAAATTGTTATTCATTGCCATTCAGGCAAAAGAAGTCTCGCTGCTTGTGAAAAACTAATTCGCGAAAACTCCTCATTAAATGTTTACTCCCTCGATGGCGGGATTTTAGCATGGGAGCAAGCTGGCTTTGACTTAAAAAAATCATGCTCTAGAGTCTTGCCGTTAAACCAGCAGACACAAATCACTATTGGCGGATTGTCCTTAATTGGCTGCTTTCTTGGCTTTTCGATTAATCAATTATTCTACATTATTCCGACAATTATTAGCTGTGGATTAATTTTTTCAGGATTATCTGGTTGGTGCGGAATGTCTTTATTGCTATCAAAACTACCATGGAATAAATAATTGTTATTTATTTTTATAAAATTTAAAGGATATTATGACTATTGAAATAAAAACATTTTTTGATCAAGATACCGCTACATTCACACATGTTGTGTACGATATATCAACAAAGTTAGCAGCTATTATTGATTCAGTGTTAAATTACGATCAATATTCTGGTAAATATTTAACAAAATCTGCAGATCAAATAATTGAGTTTGTAAACACTCATGATTTAAAAACAGAATGGATTTTGGAAACACACATCCATGCCGATCATCTTACTGCTTCTTCCTACTTGAAAGAAAAACTTGGAGGAAAAATTGGAATTGGCTCAAAAATAAAAGATGTTCTATCTTTCTGGGTTCCTTTATTTAATACAAGCGAAGACACCCCTTTAGATGGCTCTCAATTTGATTGTTTATTTGAAGACAATCAAATTATCAGTTTAGGTAATAGCCTTATTAGGGTCCTTCACACGCCAGGCCATACGCCAGCATGCTCTAGTTATCTAATAGATGATTGTATTTTTGTTGGAGATACAATTTTCATGACTGATATCGGGACGGCTAGAACAGATTTCCCCGGAGGAAGTGCTGACACACTTTATAATTCAATTAAAAAAATTTTAAGCTTGCCTCTCAACACAAAAATTTATTTATGCCACGATTACCCACCGTCAGAGCGAGATCTTTGCTGGCTAACGTCTGTTAGTGAGCAAAAAAATAAAAACATTCTTATTCATGATGGAATTTCTAAAGAAGAATATATTCAGAAAAGAATTGCTCGTGATGAAGGAAAGCCTGTTCCTAAATTATTACTTCCATCTATCCAGGTCAATTTAAGAGCAGGATCGTTTGGAGTTCTTGATAAAAACCAAAGACAATTTATTAAAATTCCAATTAATTCAATTTAAGACTAGCTAAAATAAAGGATAACCTAATATTATCCTTTATTAGTTATTTAGAACTATCATTCGATTTTTTCTGAGTTAATTGAGACTCTATTCGCTCTACACGTGATAATAAGCATTGTTGAAAACTTAAATCTAAAATCGATTTTGTTTCTGCATCAATATTATTATTAAGACTACCGATACCTTGTACAAATGCAGCCCACCTATAAAGAACTCTTCTATCCTGGTCTTTACGATATTCATTTAAAATTTGAAAATATTTTTCACATTCTGGTGTTTGATTCATGATGATTGATTTAACAAAAAAAATTGAATGTAATTTTATCAAAAAAAAACACTATCGTCATTTTATATTTCTTATTTATTAAAACGATATTGTTTTTTTAATCTTATACTTATCCTATTGTCTTCTTTAATGAAAAAATCATATGAATATAGGTGTTCCTAAAGAAATAAAAAATCATGAATATCGCGTCGGTTTAACCCCATCATGCGCCAGAGAATTAATTGAAAAAGGGCATCAAGTCTTTATTGAGACAAATGCTGGTGCAGGAATCGGATACTCAGATGACCAATATCAATCAGTAGGTTGTTTTATTGAAAAATCTGCCAGCGATGTTTACGATAAAACATCACTTATTGTTAAAATTAAGGAACCCCAGCCTGCAGAATTCCATTTATTAAATAAAAAACACACAATATTTACTTATCTGCATCTTGCACCAGACCCAAAACAAGCTCAAGCGCTGATTCAATCCGAAGCAATTTGTATTGCTTATGAAACAGTTACTGACTCTTTAGGTCGACTGCCACTTTTAGCACCAATGAGCGCTGTTGCTGGACGATTATCTATTCAAGTTGGTGCTCATTTTCTTCAAAAAAATCAAGGTGGCTCAGGTATTCTTTTAGGCGGAATTCCCGGCACCCCTCAAGGCGTAGTGCTTATTCTTGGTGGAGGAGTTGTTGGCTATCATGCAGCTCAAATGGCTCTTGGTCTTGGCGCTACTGTAAAAATTATTGATAAAAACATAGATAAACTAAATGAGCTAGATAAAGTTTTTTCAGGTAAAATACAGACTTTATATTCTAAAAAAGAAACTATTGAACAAGCACTTGCTGAATCTGATTTAGTTATTGGAGCAGCGCTCATCCCTGGAGCAGAAGCCCCTCATTTAGTAACACGAGAGATGTTATCATTAATGAAACCTAAATCTGTCCTTGTTGATGTCGCTATAGATCAAGGTGGCTGCTTTGAAACAAGTCGCCCCACGACACATCAAGACCCTATTTATGTAATTGATAATATTATTCATTATTGCGTTACAAATATGCCCAGTGCTGCAGCCAGAACAGCGACCCAGGCCTTAACTAATGCAACCTTGCCATTTATTATAGAATTAGCTGAAAAAGGAACGAAAGAAGCTTTACTTCAAAATAAAAATCTTCTAAATGGACTGAATATTTACAAAGGCAGTGTTACAAATATTGCTGTAGCAAACAGCTTAAAAATCAAATTCAATGATCCATTCGAATGCCTTCACTCTTTTTAGTTCAAATTAAAATAAAAGGCATTATCCTTGAATATTGCCTTTTATTTTGAAAAAAATTAAAGATGCAGTTATCATGTCATGATAAATTCAGTATAAATTTTCTGGAAATAATAGTTTAAAGAAACTATATTCAACATGTTATAAAGAAAATATCTGTTTATTTTGTTATGTTAGGATATTTTATAAAGATAATGATTTAAAATAAAAAATCAAAAATTTAAAAATATCATTCTTTTCTAAAACAGGAGCCGAAATGGAAGACTCTGCAATTAGTATCCACGCTAAAATTCAAGGAGAACCACTCTATGAATTACCAGCAGATCTTTATATTCCTCCTGAATATCTTGAAATTCTTTTGGAAACATTTGAAGGGCCTTTTGACTTATTACTTTATCTAATTCGAAAAAAAAATTTTGATATTCTTAATATTCCAATTAGAGAAGTAACACACCAATACTTAACATACCTGACACTAATGAAAGAATCGAATCGTGATGTTGCGATTGAGTATTTAGTAATGGCTGGAACGCTTATTGAAATAAAATCAAGAATGCTTTTACCAAGACAGTCGCAAGATAACCCAGAAGAAGAGGAAGACCCTCGCTTAGCTCTTGCTCAACGATTACTTGCTTACGAACAATGCCAACGAGCTGCTACAGCCTTAGATGATTTAGAAAGAATTGATCGGGATTTCTGGGCATTTCAATCAACTCCTGATGAAGATCCTGTTGTTATTTATCATTGTTGTAAAATTGAATTAAAACAAGCCTATATTCAAATTTTACAAAAAGCTCAACAACAAATGGCTCATACTGTTGAACAAGAGCCCTTATCAATCAGAGAGGCTATGATTGATTTATTAGAGCAACTATCTTTTTCAAAAATTTTACTATTTTCTGATGTGTTAAAAAAACTCTCATCTAAAAATGAATTGATTGTTTATTTTTTAGCATCTTTACAGATGGCTAAAGATCAACTTTTATCTATTAGTCAGGAATATCCTTTCGGCCCCATTTTACTTCATCACAAGGAGCATCATGAAGCAGCATAATCTTCTTGTTTCTATCATTAAAGCCCTCTTAGTCGCAAGTCCTACCCCTATTTGCTTGAATAAAATAAGCGAAATAACAGGACAAGCTAAAGATATGATTGAGTCCTCAATAGCTCTTCTTGAAAATGAGCTAGTTGATGATGATATCTTAATTTTAAAAAAATCGGCTTCCGGATTTAGAATTGTTCTAAATCAAGAGATGATTCCATGGGTTCAAAAACTCTACGATCAGAAACCTCAAAGGCTATCTAAAGCCTTGTTGGAAACATTAGCCCTTATAGCTTATCGACAACCTATTACTCGAACTGAAATTGAAGTAATTCGAGGGGTTGCTGTCAATTCAAATATTATTCGACATTTAATGGAAGAAGAATGGATTAAAGTCGTAGGACATAGAGACCTACCAGGAAAGCCTGAGTTGTTAGCAACAACAAAAAAATTCCTTGACGATTTTGGGTTATTATCATTAAAAGAACTTCCATCGCTCGAAGATTCAGATCAAGAAACACTCGAAGATCACAATATTGAACCCATGATTGAAAAAAACGTTTCTGAAAATGAAGAAATCGATGAAAATTAATAAATTATAACAAAATAACCTTATTTCTTTTTTTTGTACGCCGATAAAAAAGAAATTGGGTTCTGGTGTTATTAAAATGCAATTCAAAACTTACTTAAAAAAAACTCGTAAAAACATTCAAGAAATTCTCCCTAATATTCAAAAATATTTTTCAGAACAATTTAATACAGCTTCAAAAATCCTGATCAATGCTTATCAATCCTCTCGCCTAGATGTCGCATCATTCGGTCGTTTACTATTAGCTCCAATTTTTGCGATAGTTGCGGCCACTATTCTGATTTGGCAACCAGCTAAAGCATTAGGGACTGCTATTAAACGTCAAGCTGATTTATCATTAAAATTAATAAAAAGCTTTGATGCATATAAATTTTCAGAAGAAAAGTTTAAGAAAAACGATTCGACTAGCCTTAAAAAACATAAAATTAAATCTAAAACAATAAATTCAAATGGTAAAGTAAAAATATCTAAAACTAGAAACCCTATTCTTCTTGTGGAGCAAAAACAGAAAAAAGAAAGCAGTTCAACAATAAAACCTAAGAAAAATAAGTAGATATTGAACGATAATAATTAATAAATGAAACCCATGATAAAATTGAAGCAATCATTACTCCGATTTCTGCAGCTGTATATAAAGGAAAAGCTATTACAGTTGCAGCTTCAGCAAGCAAAGCACCAATAGATATTAATTGAACTGCTGTTTTGATTTTTCCAAATTTATTCACATTAACTCGATGCCCCACATTAAGATCGGAAGCTAAATGTCTTAAAGATGACATTAGTATCTCTCTGGTAATAATTAAAATTGTTGCAATAGTTAATATTTTATGTTGAAAATGAGCATTTAATACGATTAAAGAAACAGTTACAAGATACTTGTCAGCTACAGGATCTAAAAAGGCACCGAATCTTGACTGTAAATTCATTTTTCTAGCTAAAAATCCATCAACCCAATCAGTAATGGCACCTAAGAGAAATAAAATAAAAATTATTAAAAAAGGTTGTGCTACAAAAGCATACGCCATGATCATCATTAATCCCGCAAAAAACCTAAATATTGTAATGTAGGTAGGAAGGGTCAGCATATTTTATCCTTTTAAAATAAAGTTAATTATGAACAGTTTTTTTATTAGTTTATGAAGTTTTAATGAATCAATCAAGATTTACTTATATTTTTCAAGAAAATTTAAAATTTTATTAGCCAACTGTGGCCCTATTGACTCTATTTTTATTAGCTCATTATATTCTGCTTTAATTAGCCCCTGCCATCCACCAAAAGTTCTGAGTAATTTTTGTTTTTTCTCTTCTCCTATTCCTTTTAAATCATCTAAAGGATGACTTAAAGATTTTTTTTCCTGTCTTTTTTTCTGAAACGCCAATACATATCGATGGGCCTCATCTCGTGCTTGTTGTAATAAATGGAAGCCTGGCTGGTTTTGCTTAAATTCAATTTGCAGACCTTCCTCAGTATCTTTATCCCATTTAAATATTTTTTCCAGACCAGATTTTCTTTGTGGCCCCTTAGCGATGGCTAAAATATGAATATTCAAATTAAATTCGTCAAGCGCTAGAATAGTTGCTTTTAATTGAATCAGCCCTCCGTCAACTAAAAGTAGATCGGGAAGATTGTTTTCCTCTATTCTTTTCAAGATATGTCTAGTAATGGTCTGATTAATAGATAAAGCGTCATTGTTTAAAAAAACACCATCATGTTGAATGATATATTTTCTATAATCTTTTTTTACAAATCCTTTATCTGTACATCTAATAATTGCGGCAACAGTTTGATCGCCTTGATGGTGAGAAACATCTATACAATCAATAGATTTAATAGAGTTTAATTCTAAAGATGTTGATAAATCTTTAAATCTTTTTAAAAAGAAATCATTTTTTTCAGAATATGTTGCCATATTTTGAATCAAGCTATCTGTTGCAATCTTTAACCATGATTTTTCTACTTCATTATTCGCTTTTCTTATAACAACTACCTGGCCATGTACCATAATTTTAGCTTCTAAAGATGCGACGATGACAATAGCCGGGATCCAATAAGATGGCAACCCATCATAAAGTCTGTTTAAGATTTCTTCGATAGATTCTGAAAAATTCAATCCTAATTTATCTATAATAGGGATAAACTCAGATCGTTGAACTTTTCCATCTAAGATCATCAAATGATGCAAGTATGGTAATTCTACAGCTAAAATATCGACTCTTTTTTGAACATCACTGACTTCTACTTGCTGGTGTCGCTGCATTAATCTTAATCGCCGAATATGATCTCGCATCTGTCCTGCTTTTTCATATTCAAATTGCGCACTAAAATTTAACATCATTTTTTCGAGTTCATCTAAAAGATCTACAGATGAATTTTTTAAGAATGCAATCACTTGATCTATTTGTTCTGCATATTGCGATTGAGTGACATATTGAACACACGGGGCCGAGCATTGGTTGATTTGATATTGTAAACATGGTCTATGTCTTGTCTTAAAAGTATGATCAGAGCAAGTTCTTAATTGGAAAATTTTTAATATTAATTCAATAGTTAATTTTGCTGTTTCCACACTAGGGTATGGTCCAAAAAGTATTAAATCTGAATGTGGTTGGCCTCTATACCATTTTAATTCAGGATAGGCTCCTTTTGTTAAGGCTATATATGGATAGCTTTTATCATCTTTTAATAAAATATTATAGGGAGGCTGATGATGCTTTATAAGATTATTTTCGATAAGTAAAGCTTCATTTTCTGTTTGAGTAATAGTGAGAATAATATGGTCTATTTTTTTAACCATATTGTGGATTCTTTCATTATCAATAACATTTTTATAATTTGTGAGTCTATTTTTTAAATCTTTAGCCTTGCCTACATATAAAACAGATCCTTGACTATCTATCATCTGATAGATACCTGGTTTATTAGGAACATCTTTTAAAAATAAATTGAAATCAAACATATTGAGGATCTTTATTAATGGCAACAAAACCATTTCTTACTGCAAAATATATTAAATCTATTTCATGATCTAATCCTAATTTTTGTAATAGTCTTGCACGATAAGTACTAACTGTTTTCGGTGATAAATTTAATTTTTTTGAAATTTCTTGAATTTTCTTCCCAGCCACTATCTCTGTAAATACTTCTTTTTCTCGATATGATAAGTTTTTCTGTCCAAATTTCCTTTCAATCATTTTATAATTAACTTGAAAATCATCAGTAACTGTATCAACACTTAAATATCCTATTGATTGATAAGCTCTCATAGCAGAAAGTAAAACTTCTTCTGCTCGACAATTTCTAGATAGAAAAACAGTAACTCCAACTTGCATCATTAAATGAATAGCTAATGCATGACTTCCGCAATAAACAATCACCCATTTAGTTTCAGGTGATTTTTTTTTAAATTTCATGATTAAATCAGTACAATCCTGTATATTTGCACTGGATAATCCTAAAAAGCAAATTGATGGTCTCAATTCTTTAATCGCTTTTAATCCCTCATCAAAACATCCAGTTTCTAATCCTAATGAAAAATCTCTAGAGTGAGAAATAATATGTTTTATTCCTTTTCTCAGTAAAGATTGTTTTTCAATAATCATAACTTCTATCATGAAATGCCACGCTTATATTCTAATAATTAGATGGAATTTGTGACCTCTAGAGCGAATCCAGCATTAAGCCATCCAATAATTCCGCCTTTGAGATTAAAAACATCTAAATTTGAAATATTTTCAAGAACATGCTCTGCCGCTACTTGGCTTCTATATCCTGAACGACAATAAAATATAACTTTTTTGTTTTCTAATAACGGTAGTTTATCTACTCCAAAAGAAGTTAAGGGTACATGGTAGGCGTGTTTTATATGCCCTGATTGAAATTCATCATTTTCTCTCACATCAATAACAATTAAATTGTCAATACGTTGATTAATCATTTCATGTAATTGTTCGCTATTTATTTGTTTTAATTCCATTCTTGCTCTCTATCTCTAGTATTATTTTGTTTTAGGCTACCTTGCACAAATCAGATAATCAACTAAACAAATTCACTTAACATTTATTAAATATTATTAAAGAATATAATAAATGTTATAATTAACCAATGATCGTGATAATTTATCTTTTGATTGAACTATAAGGAGATATTCTGATGAATAATCGATTTCAAACTGTACAACGTGCAGGTATATCTGTAAAAAACTCTGTATTGAAAAATACACTTATTCTATTATCGCTAACATTTTTATTTTCATCTGTAACTGCTTATATATCCACAGTAACCCAAGCGTTACCTTTAAATCCTGTTCTTACCATGGTGATTTACTTCGGATTAATTTATGGAATTCAGATAAATAGAAATAATAGCTTAGGTATTGGTCTTGTTTTTGCTCTAACAGGTTTTCTTGGTTACACACTAGGGCCATTACTAAATCTTTATCTTCATGTATTTTCTAATGGCGCTGCAATTATTTCGACAGCATTCTTCGGAACTGCTTGTATCTTTGGAGGTCTATCCGCCTATGCTTTAACAACTGAAAAAGATATGAATTATCTAGCAGGTTTTTTAACTGTTGGGTCATTAACTATTTTTGTTCTTTCTTTGTTAAATGTATTCTTTTTAAGATTACCTCTAATGGATTTATTCGTTTCCTCAGGAATTCTTTTGTTATCAAGTGGTTGGATTTTATTTGAGCTTTCAGCAATTATTAAAGGTGGTCAAACTAACTATGTGTTAGCAACAGTATCAATATTTGTTCAATTGTTTAATATTTTTGTTTCACTCCTACGAATCCTTGCTACCCTCTCAAACAATCGAGATCGATAATTATCTAATTAATCCAAGCTGTTACTTAATAGCTTGGATTAATTTATTTTTAAAATTCACCACCCTCAGAATCTATTTGCATTTTAATTTTTTTAATAAAAAACATAACTAATTAATTTAAAAATAAAATTTAAAAAAATTAATCCAAAAAAATCACCCTTTAATTTTTTATCAAAACCATATCAAAAAAGAATGTAAAAAAGATAAAAAAAGTATTGCAAATAATAAAACAGTAGTGGTAGTATAAGCACATCCAAGCGGGAGTAGCTCAGTTGGTAGAGCACAACCTTGCCAAGGTTGGGGTCGCGAGTTCGAGTCTCGTTTCCCGCTAATAAGTTTCTTAAAATTGAACAAACCATTCTTGGCTGAGTGGCAGAGTGGTTATGCAGCGGACTGCAAATCCGTGGACGTCGGTTCAATTCCGGCCTCAGCCTCCAGACACCTCGCGAGGGTGGTGAAATCGGTATACACAGCAGACTTAAAATCTGCCGGCTCAAAAAGTCGTGGGGGTTCAAGTCCCCCTCCTCGCACCATCTATTATCTAATAAATCTCCCATTTATATCCTAGTTGACTCATTAAATTTCTTTGTTCTTTATCACTTAAAAACTCATAGGTTCCAGGCTGTAAAGATTCAGTTAAAGTAATTTGTCCATATCGCACTCTTACTAGTTTTAACACAAATCTATTCACTGCTTCAAAAAGCCTTCTGACCTCTCTATTTCTTCCTTCACAAAGAGTTAAGCTTAGCCATGTATTTTTATCAGTTGAATTTTCAAGAACTCTAATATCATGCGCTCGAGCCCAACCATCATCAAGTTTAACTCCTTTTTTCAATTTTTCTTCCAGATCCTTGGGAAAATCACCTTGAATTTTAACATGGTATTCTCTTTCGATTTGCTGAGATGGATGCATAAGATGGTGGGCTAACTCTCCATTATTAGTTAATAAAATAAGTCCTGAAGTTTTATAATCAAGCCTGCCAACATTAATCCATTTGCCTGAAATAGGATCTTGTAAATGATCGAAAATAGTTTCCCTATTTTTTTCATCTTTTTGAGAGCATATCACATTAAGCGGTTTATGATATTTGATGATTTGAGTCATTTGTTGATGTTCATTTGTCGAGGAACAATGAAGAATTTCACCATCGATTTTAATTTGATCGGCATCTGAAACTTGCTGTCCAACAATCGCTTTTTTGCCATTAACAAACACCCTGCCTTGAGCGATCAACTCATCGGCTCCTCGGCGTGATAATTTTCCAAAAAGGGCTATTATTTTGTTAAGGCGATTCAGGTTTTCTTTAGTCACAACAATACAATTATTTATTTTTCAATGATGTTTATTTTACTTTAAGCACATCTTGAATCATATATTTTTTTACTCTGTAGCTATTATTAATTTTTTTAGTTCATATGTGTGTATCTGCGCATATTTGAAGTATAATAAACTCATATATAAGCCATAAATTAAATAGAAAGTATTAATGAATAATTTAGTCACTCAAAAACATTTAATTAAAAATCTTTTTCAACAAATAGTTATTTCTACTGAAAAAGTCTGTCTTCTTTTAGACGAAGAAAAAGATTATTTCTTATGGATTGATTCAAGTGCCGAAGAACGAATTGACATTAAAGATCCAATTGAGCGATTTAAATATGTTCTCCGAATGTATACTCAGCATCCAGAGCAAAAAGCTAAAACTGTTTTATTTTGTCCGGGATTTATAGCTGCGTCCCCGCGTTTGTTTGAAGCTTTTTCTGAACTTAATCAGGCTAAAAAAATATTTCAAGAAGCGATGGTCTCTTTAAGAAAATCATTACTTAATATCGAAGAAGCAACACTGGATAATCAATTTGGAAATCCTTCACATGAGCGCCCCCAGGTCATTCATAATTTTCTAATTGATATTGGATTAGAAAAACTACATTTTAAACATGTTTATAGATGCGTACCTATGATTGATAATACCCCCTTGCAGCTTGGATGGACATGGGCCCATACTCAATCAATTAAAACCATTACTAAGCAACAGGCTTTGTTCTTACTTGAAAAAAGAAATAAGGATGGAAAAGTAGATCAAGAAATTGAGAAAACGAAAGAACTCCCGTCAGATGCAACTCTATCGATTCGTCAAAAATTAGCTCCGCACTTAAGAATCAATATTGTTCACCAAGTTGGCCGCAGAAGCATGCTAAAAGGAACCCTGCCGATTGTCTTTCCTAAGAATTCGATATTGCCAATTATAAGACCTGCTAAAGCCCCTAAACCCGAAAACTCACGAAATACAAGAAGTGATAAAAAAATCGATAGCACGGCTTTTTTACCATCAATAAGAGCCTATTTAAGTAAAGATCAATATGAAAGAATAAAGGATGTATCTAGTGAAGAAAAGGCTTTATCGGGACGAGAGGATTTGAACCTCTGACCACATGCACCCCATGCATGTGCGCTACCAGGCTGCGCTACGCCCCGATGTCGTAGCTTAATCTTACCAAAATAAACCTAAAAATAAAAGTTTACTTACCGATTTTTAGGTAAAGATACTTTTGATGGGTTCTCATCAACAAGAGTTGCTACAGTTGCTGCAGTCTTTGCTCCTATTAACCCATGTCGTGCAGAAACTGGTAGAGAAGAACCTGTCTTAATCTCTGCGGCTGCCGGCTTTTCACGCACGGCATTTCCTAATGCGGGTGCTGAAGATTTATTTTCCTGAGTATTTACTGATGGGCTAATTTTTTCAATTAAAAATGCCCCCATTCTTCGGAGAATACCCTTTTGAGCGGTAGCATCATCACTACTTGCAAATCTATCTTTTATCGATTCGCTGATATTTTTTAATTTATCAATGAAGTAATCTCTGTTTTTGTACAGAGTATAAGCCGCATTAGCTGCAACAATACCCGTAATAGCAGCTCCTATTGCGGCTCCAGCTGGAGGAAACGCTACTGACACAACAAGTAACGTCGTAATTAATGCAACTACTTTGAGTTTTCTAAGGCGCTCTTTATGCTCAGCTTCTTCTTTTGGGTTGTTAAATTTTAAGTCACTATTTTTTATAAAAAGTTGATATAAAGTTGGTTTTGCTTTTTGACAAATAAAATCACCATTAGCATCTTTCTTATAATTGCCATCTTTGTCTTTTACTTTTATATCCATTTCTTCGCGTCTAAGTGCTGAAATTTTCCAAGCAGCCATTCCAGCATTAATAGTATAAGCCCCCATCAAAACAGCAGTCCCAACAACAGGAACTGCGCCTGCAATCTCAACTAATGGAGATTTAGCAACAATTTCAGCAACCTCTCGAACAGAGACAAGAGCAATTGCAGCTGAGGCACCAAAGGTTAATAATAAACTGCCTGCTTTTTTCAAAAGTTTTTGCGGATCCTCAATATGGTTTTGATCTGATTTTTCAGAACGAGCCTTTTGTAACCTATCAACTCTTTCTTTTGTTTCTAGGGTGCTGTCTGTTATCTCTACAAAAGCAGCTGCTGCTCTAATAATTTCTTTTAATTCAACTAATGCTTCAATGATTTCAACAGCCATTTTCTCTATCCTCTTTGAAAGTTCTTTCTAATACTTTGAATAATTTATTAAATTAGATTCAAGTATTTATTTAAATTTTAGACAAAAAACATCTTTTAATGAAAATACGCATCGAAAAAATTTACTCATCGTGAAAACCTAAATTGGGGCTAGTATTATCGCTTCTTTTTATTTCTAGATTTTGAGTACTTTTTTGATTACTAAATAAATGATGAGAATCAAGTGTAGCTTCTTGTTTTAACTCAGCAGAAGAATTACCTCTTAACTCATCAAGAACACGATCTTCAAGCTGTTCTTCCTCAGTTTCTGTTTTATTGATAGTTTCTACTAAATCATGCGCAGGCTTTACATCGTGGTTGGCATGATGACCGCTCTTGATTTCTAATTTTTCACCTAGTATTTCATCAAAAAATAAACCATGTGGCTCAACGATAGCTTCTTCTTTTAACTTATTATCAGTAAAAGAGTTACTGCTTAAGCCATCAATAACAGCGGCTTCAACCTGTTCTTCCTTGATTTGAGTTTTGCTGATACTTGCTAAATGCTCATCAGGCTTTACATCGAGGGTCATATCATGGGTGTTGTTTATTGATAATATTTCACTAGTATTTTGATTATTAAATAAATGATGAGACTCAAATCCGGATTCTTGTTTTAACGCTATAAACGGGTCGTTGAACTGCTCAGCAGCCTGATTAAACTTCTCAGAAAGATTCTTCTGGTTTTTTTCTTCAATCATTTCTGTTTTTTTCAGAGCAAATAATAAATTAAACTTTTCAATTAAAAATGATCCAATTCTTCGAACAACCCCCTTTTGAGCGGTGGCATCATCACTACTTCCAAATCTATCTTTTATTGATTCTTTGATATTTTTAAATTTATCAATGAAGTAATCTCTGTTTTTGTACAAAGTATAAGCCGCATTAGCTGCAACAATACTGGTAATAACAGCTCCTATTGCCGCTCCAGCTGGAGGAAATGCGAGTGATACAATAAGTAATGCTGTAATTAATACAACTAATTTGATTTTTCTGACGCGCTCTTTATGTTCAGCCTCTTCTGCTGAATTTTCAAATTTCAAGTCACTATTTTTTATAAAAAGTTGATATAAAGTTGGTTTTGCTTTTTGACAAATAAAATCACCATTAGCATCTTTCTTATAATTTCCATCTTTATCTTTTACTTTTATAGCCATTTCTTCGCGTCTGAGCGCTGAAATTTTCCAAGCAGCCATTCCAGCATTAATAGTATAAGCTCCTATTAAAATGCCAGTTCCAATCCCGGGAATCATGCCTGCTATCTCAATAACTGATGAGTGGGCTATCATATTAATCATCTCAGGAATGGCCATAAAAAGAATTGCTCCTGAGGCAACTAATGTTAATAACAAAGCAGCAGATTTTTTTAAAAGTTTCTGAAAATTTAAAGTATGGTATTGATGTAATGTTGGAGTCTGAATTTTCTTTAATCTATCAACTCTTTTTTTTATGTCTAGCGTACTATCTATTATTTCTATAAAAGCAGCGGCCCCTCTAATGATTTCTTTTAATTCACCTATCGCTTCAATTATATCAACAACCATTTTCTCCACCCTCTTTGAAAGCTATGTCTACTTCGTTGAATCATTGATTCAATTGAATTCACAAGCCTATTTAAAATCTAGATTAAAATTTATATTTTTACAGTCTATTATTACGATAAGAGATTGTTAAGGCGCATAAAATGACCAGCATTGAATCACCGGCAGTTGCTCGAGCTATTTATCTGATGAATTCTATGAAATCGATATTCAAGTTAATTAAAATACCTAAATATTGTGGCTTGTTTTTATTAGTTTTTTTATTAATTGTGCATTTTTCTAAAATAGGATTAACTGATTACTTAAAAGTTCATCATTTATATTTAATCGTCATCACTCTTTTTATCTTTTTTTTAAAATTTTATCTAACAGAACTTCAAGATGAAATCTTAAATAATATTATTGAATTAGAAGATATTGTTGAACACACAACTCCTGATGAAACCGATGCGATTGTGAAAGAAATTCATCAATTTTTTGTCTCACCATCAATAAAAGAATTTAACCCAGATCCAGTGATCGATGCTTTGATTCTTTCAACGACCTTTACTAAAAGACAATATCTTTCATTCCCTCATCCGTTCTTTGATATTTTATGCAGTCAAACTTGTGCTTTTTTAGCTTACCAATCCTCAATTGAACAAGCTCATTATATCTGTGAACAATTAGATCGTAACTTAGAAAAACTTCCTAGTGTCGATCATAAAAAATTCAATATCACCAATAAAAAAAATAAGACATTGAGATATATCATCATTTCTTTTGCTTTAATCTATATGATGCGGCACAAAGAGATAGATCTGTTAAATAAATTAAATAAACTTGATTTATTTAATCCTCTCTTTATTGATGGTCATGATGATATTGAGTATTTATTCTTAAAAAGCCGTCAGCAAGCTATTTTTCATGAGGTTAAAAAATCAATTAAAGATCAATTTGCAGAAATTATTAATAACATGCCCTCTTAAAAGGGCGTGTTATATGTTTTTTTATTTTTTTCTCAAGAATCGATAAGGCATTGCATGCAAATCCTCATCAGGATCTTGCACATACTGACACTCTGTTTTCCAAGAAATAGGTAAAGCTGTGCCTTTTTTTAGGGCATCGCATAATAATGCGTGTGGCCCCAAAACCTCATCAGGAGTGATTTGATAAAAAAAGATAGAAATATTTGGATGTTTTTTTAACTCATCGACAGTCCGAATTGAGTTAAATTTCCATAGTAATCCAAATGTTTTTCTCATTAAGCTTGTCGCTATAGAGCCATAAGTATACTCTGCAACACTCCAAAGCTCGCTAAAAGTTCTATCGATACTAAGCTGAAATTTAATATGGGGATATTTTTTAGCTAATGATGCTGCGATATCTAGGGTGATAGCGCCACCTAATGAATGGCCTGCAAGATAGACTGTTTTTAATTTTGGAAATAAAGCGATGTAATTATGAATTAAATTTAATACTTTCTCTCGATAAGCATCTTGATCTTTCATGAGCATTAACGGAAACGTCACTCGAGGTAATGAGTCATCACTCAGTTTTGAATCATCACAAAATGGTATTTCATTAAGAATATCTTCTGCTTCTAATGAAGTGTTATTATTGCCCCCAAAAACAAAATATAAACATTCGCTATCAGAGCGATGTAAATCTCTCTCTATTCTAAATGTTTGACCCTTTAATAGTCCAGGAAACAACATTTTGACTGTTAATGGTTTTATTAAAAAAGACATATTCCCTAGAATGCTTTTTCTAAATCTTTCAGGAAATAATAATAAAGGAGGTAGTATCAATGCCATTGATGGCAAGACGGCGTAATAAAGACTAGTCCAATACCAAGCTTTCATATGAATTACCTAGCTCTTTATTTTTATTCTAGCTGGGAATCTTATAATTGCTTGGCTCAGACTACACTGAATTTACCCTTTGAAAAAGGGATAAATTCAAATGGTCTTTATTCTTCAGCGAAATCTTCTTCTGTAAGAACAAAATGTTCGCGTTTCTTAGAAAACTCAACAGTAGCTGAGTCAATTAACTCAATACGCTCTTTAACTTTTTGAGAAGGCTTATAAGTTACAACGCAGCGAGCTGAAATTGGAACTGGTTCGCGAGTTTTAGGATTGCGACCTGGACGTTCTTTCTTTTTGCGGCGATTGAAATTTCCAAATCCTGAGATGCGTACATCTTGACCTGTTTCTAATCCTTCGCTAATCACATTAAAAAAATGTTCTACCAGTTCTCGAGCATCCTTTTTTGGTATTTTAACGTTTTCGAAGATATCGTGAGCGATATCAGCTTTTGTGATTGCCATAAGTTAATCCCTCAATGTTATACGGTATTCATGATTCAAATCGGATAGTAGTTTTTGGACCATCTGTCCGATGTCGTGATCCTCAAGCGTTTTGTGCTGATCTTGAAAGACAAGCTCTATCCCTACGCTGACATAACCCGACGTCACATGTTCTCCACTATAATAATCAAAAACATGCACAGATTGAAGAGCTGTTGTTTTATTATTTTCAATAAAAGTAATAATTTTATTTACAGGAAGGGTTTCTGGGACCATTAATGCCAAATCACGACGTATTTTAGGAGTTTTTGCAAATGGTTGATAAGAATTTAATCTAGATTTTAAAAATAATTTCTCATCTAACTGTATTAACCATGCGATTGGCCAACCTTGATCTTGCGCTAAAGCAGGATGCAATTGACCTACAACACCGACAGTATCGGATCCAAAAACAATATTAAATTGAAGATGAGGATGCAGTCCTTTTTGCGACTCAGTTGGAATATATTCTAACTTAGAGCCTTTTGGCATGATTGATTGTAACAACCCTTTTATTTCATAAAAATCAAAATTTTTCTTCTTATCAGATTGATACCAATGACGCTCGTTTGACTCTACAGGAATAATCGCTGAAACAACATTTTTTTGATAAAGAGGATAATTCAAATCATAAATTGGAGCTCGTTCAACTAACTTTAAATTTTGATTGCCAAATTTAGTGTTCATGGATAGAACATCAAGTAAAGAGCTCCATACACAAGGTCGCATGACTTTCATATCTTGGCTTATTGGATTTTGAAGCTCAATTGTTGAATATTGACTAAAAAGCGAAGCTTTATCATTGCTAATAAAGCTATAAGTAATAACTTCTTGGAATCCTTTATCAACCCATGCTTGTAATACTGTTTCCGCCATTTTCATTTTTGGCGTAAAATTGAAATCTGTTTCTTTCGCTAATCTATCTAAACCATACAGTCTAACTACTTCTTCTATAAAATCAGCCTTTATCGATACATCAAATCGCCAGCTAGGAACAATCCATTTAAGCCCTTCGCTTGTAACAAGACCACCTAAGGCTTTTACGATTTCATTAACTTCAGATTCATTTAATGATAATCCAACCAATTTAGTAATATCTTGATAGTTTAAAGAAACTTCTAAATCTGATTTTTGATGACGTTGAATTAATTGGGGCTTATATGATTTTAATGAAGGATCGATATGCTGTAAAATTCCAGCCATAATCATTAAAAGATCTTCTTGATCTTTAATATCAACTCCTCTTTCAAATCTTAAACTTGAATCCGTTGTCATTCCTGTTGTACGCATCTTTCTAATCACGGCAGGAGTAAAAGAGGCGGCTTCCATTAAGATTGATTTTGTAGAACTAGTCACAGATGATGACTGGCTTCCAATTAATCCCGCTAGAGCATAAATTTCATGACCTGAACTAACCACAGCTACAGGATAAGATATTTTTAGAGCTTTCCCTGTTAATAAATCAAAATGATAATCTTTAGGATGAATTTGTTTAACTTGTAAAGGATAGGTAATTTTCTCTTCATCGAATGCATGGAATGGCTGTCCAAAAACCAACATCATGTAATTACCAATATCGACCATTAGATGTCTAGGTTGTAACCCATGCTTTATTAAGAATCTTTCTAGCCAAAAAGGCGTTTGGATATCTTGATTTAATTCAAACTTACTAGCAGCGTAAGCTTCACAAACTCCAGAATCAATTTCTGCTTTTATTTGAGTTTCTCCGCTCCAGCTAACTGGGTAATTTAATTTAAAGTTTTCTAATAATTTTTGTTTATCTAGCGTCTTTCTATCTGCTAAATAAATTTCTCTAGCAACACCTAAATAACTTAAACAATCTCCACGATTAGGAGTAATCGATATTTCAATTAATAAATCATTTGTTTGCCAAGATTCAGAAAAAGATTCACCAGGAATCATTTTCATTAATGATGTGAGTGAAGACCATCCAAGTAAAGATGGAGTTACCCAGGAATATTCATCCTTAATTTTTGTGATCGCGTAACTCTCTCCTACTCGTGCTTGCAGATGATATGGCATATTTATGATGCTGCCATTATCAAATAAGCACTCTATTTTATCTGAAAATACAGCAACAATTTTCACTCTCTCTATCTTTTCAGCGGGAGTCATGGATTTAAGCGTCTCTACCTCTAATCCATGATTTGTTAGTAGTATCTCAATCTCTTCAGGTTTTAATAAAGGGCATTTAAAAAGATCTATTAAATAATTCTGTGTTAAAAGCATATGCAGATCTATCCTTCAAATTGTTTTAAAAAATCGTAATGGTTTTCAAAAAATAATCTCAAATCAGGAACCCGAAGTTTCAGCATAGCCAATCTCTCTAATCCCAAACCAAAAGCATATCCTTGTAATTTTTCTGGGTCTAAACCAGCTTTAATTAAAACATTAGGATGAACCATGCCACAGCCTAGAACTTCAATCCATCCTGTTTTCTTACAAACAGAGCAGCCTTCTTGATGACATACAACGCAACCTATATCAACTTCAATTGATGGCTCTGTAAAAGGGAAATAGGATGGTCTAAAGCGAATTGGTAGTTTTTGACCGAAAAATTCACTTAAAAGGTCTTGAAGTAGTTGTCTTAATTCAACTAAAGAAGCTGTTTCATTAATAACAAGTCCTTCTAACTGATGGAACATGGGTGAATGCGTTGCATCAAAATCGCTGCGATAAACTCTCCCTGAGGCTATGATTTTAACAGGTGGTTTAAGTTGCTCTAATGCTCTAATCTGTACAGCCGAAGTATGTGTTCTTAAAACTGTCTCAGGATTAATATAAAATGTATCATGCATTTGTCTTGCCGGATGATCGTCAGGAATATTTAATGCTTCAAAATTATAATAATCAGTCTCAATATCAGGTCCTTCAGTATAACTAAATCCTCGTTGAACTAAGAGTTCTACGAGCTCTCTTTTAATTAAAGTGATTGGATGATAACGACCGGCATTAACAACAGGAAAAGGTTTAGCAGGTAAACTAGGATCTGGTAACTGCAACTTAAGAGCAGCTAATTCTTCTTGTTTGTGAATCTCATTTTCTTTGTCTTTTAATAATTCTTCTATTTTATTTTTAACAACATTGAGTTCTTGGCCTCTTTTTTTTCTTTCCTCTATATCAAGCTGCCCCATATCTTTTAAAGCTTCGGTTAAAATTCCTTTTTTACCCAAATACGTAGCTTTTAGCTGATGTAGATCATAAATTCTTGAAATTTCTTTTAATTGATTTTGAAGTGATTCGATGAGTGCTGACATAACAGCATCGACCCTAATGTTATTTTTAATTTAAATATCATACCACAGATATAATTCTATTTAATTGATTAAGAAGATATATTAGAAATTTTATAAAAAAGCCAAAGATGTCTTTCTTTGGCTTTTATTCACGAATCTGACTAAAAAATAATTAATTGATAAATTATTTTTTTGTTGATTGTGTGTTTTGAGCGCTTGTTTTAGTAGCTTGTTCTTTTTGATCTTGCTTTTTATCTTTTTTAGCTTTTTTCTTTGCTTTGTCTTCTTTATCAGATTCGCCATATCCATATAGTGTTTTTTCTGCTTTAGCTTTGTCTTCAGCTTTTTGATCTTTGTTATTTTTTGCTGCTGCTGACTGATCTGCAGATATTTTTTTAATTTGAGATTTTTGATTTTTTACATCAGCTTCAGCATTTTTTTTATTTTTATCTTCTTTAGCAGCTTGCTCTTCATTAACTTTTGCTGCATTCATTGCAGTTTTTTGCTGTGCGGCATTAGCTTGATTTTTATTTAGATTTGCAGGCTCTGCATGCATAACTGATAAACTAAAAAGAGAAACAAGGATCACTGATAATTTTTTGAACATGACTAAACTCCATTTTAACTACAACCAATGGTATAGATGATGGTCTAATAATCTTCAACTTTTGTTTTTAAGATTACATTCGAAATCATAATTACCTACGTTTGGTGATTCAGGAATACATTGTTTTTTATCAGAAGAATCTTGCTCTTCAGCATGCAGAAAAAAAGAAAAACAAATCAAAATAGAAAAAAGAAATCGCTTCATCATCAGATTACTTAGAAAGATAGAAAGTATTTTAATAATAGTAGCCAGATTAAAAAATAGAAATGATTATTTAGATAAATACGAAAGAGTCATGAATTTTCATAGAAGGGATGGTTCTCAAATAAAAAAGGCCAGTGACCTGGCCTTTTTTACAAGTTACGCTGATAAAGCAGCAACTGCTTGCTGAGCTAAAATATCGAACGCTGGACGATCGAATACTGCTAACTCTGCTAACATTTTTCTGTCGATTTCGATTTGTGCTTTCTTTAATCCAGCAATTAAGCGGGAGTAAGATAACCCAAAATCTCTTGATGCCGCATTAATACGGACAATCCATAGAGAACGGAATTGACGTTTCTTTTGCTTTCTATCGCGATAAGCATACTGACCTGCTTTCCAAACAGCTTGGTTAGCTGTTTTAAAACAACGGGAACGAGCACCGTAATAGCCTTTTGCTTCTTTTAATACTTTTTTGTGACGACGATGTGTGGTCACTCCACGTTTTACACGAGCCATTGTTTAATTCCTCACTACTATGATTTAAGAGCTAAAAGTTCTTTTGCAGTTTTTGAATCTGCTAATTGCATAAAGCCAGCATGACGTGCTTGTCTTTTGCTTTTTGAGCTTTTACCTGTTAACAAGTGGCGACGATTTGCTCTTGTAAACTTGACTTTTCCAGATCCTGTCACTTTAAAGCGCTTTGCAGCTGCTCTATTAGTTTTTAATTTGTATGCCATGATTTTTACTCCGCATTCACATACTGTTATTACTTACTTTTCGGAGATAAAGACATCGTGATTTGTTTACCTTCGAGCTTTGGTGGGCTATCCACATGACCGACAGCAGGAATAGCTTCGACAATTCTTTTAAATAAATCATCTGCTAAGTCCTGATGCGCGATCTCACGGCCACGAAACTTTAACGTCACTTTGACTTTATCACCTTTTTCTAAAAAGGCGATCAGGTTGCGCAGTTTTACCTGAAAATCACCTTCATCTGTCACTGGACGCAACTTAACTTCTTTAAGTTTCGGTGCTTTTTTCTGGGCTTTTTTGTTTTTATTTTGTTGAAAAACAAATTTCCCATAGTCCATGATACGACAAACTGGTGGCATTGATTGGCCATTAATTTCGACCAATCTCATTCCTTGGGCTTGTGCCATTTCAATGGCTTGCCATAAAGGAATTTCATCAGCTATTTTTTTCCCGTCATTTCCAATTAAACAGATTTTTGAAGCTTTGATTTGGTTATCTAGCTTATGCTGTTTTTCAATTTTCTTACTAATCGTTAATCTCCTTCTGTGTACTCACACTTTGGCCTTGAACATTCGCCACAACTTCTTCCCAACTTAATCCTTGGAACTGTTCGCCCTGACGATTTCTCAATGAGAATGTCCCGGTGTCCATTTCTTGTTCACCGACAATTAAAAGATACGGTACTTTCTTTATTACGTGTTCCCGAATTTTATATCCAATCTTCTCATTTCTCAAGTCAATTTTTACTCTAAAGCCATTTTCTTTAACTTTTTTTTCAATACTTAAAGCGTATTCATGATGTTTTTCAGAAATTGGCAATACCATGAATTGCACAGGTGCTAAATGGAAAGGTAAAGCTCCTGCATGATGCTCTATCAAAATACCAATAAATCTTTCTAAAGATCCTAAGACAGCACGATGGATCATCACCGGATGCTGCTTCTCTCCATTGGTATCAATATATTGAGCGCCCAATCGCATAGGCATTGAGAAATCTAACTGAATTGTACCGCATTGCCATTTTCGACCTAAACAATCTTGAAGAACAAATTCAATTTTAGGCCCGTAAAAAGCACCTTCTCCTGGTTGATACTCAAAAGCAATATTGTCTGCTTGTAAAGCATTCGCCAATCCTGCTTCAGCTTTATCCCATAAAGCATCATCACCGACTCTATTTTCAGGTCTTGTTGATAATTTGACTGAAATATCATGGAATCCAAAATAATCGTAAACTTTAACTAATAATTGATTAAATTTACTAACCTCTTCTTGAATTTGATCTTCTGTACAAAAAATATGAGCATCATCTTGGGTAAAGTTTCTTAAACGCATAATTCCATGAAGCGCTCCTGATGGTTCAAATCGATGACAAGAACCAAACTCTGCTAATCTAATAGGCAAATCTCTATAACTATGCAATTTCTGATTAAAAATTTGAACATGGCAAGGACAATTCATTGGTTTAATCGCATACTGGCGATCTTCAACTGTTGTTTGAAACATGTTTTGTGAAAACATCGCCATATGACCAGACTGCTCCCACAATTTGCGATCAACAACTTGAGGGGTCTTTACTTCTTGGTAATCATCACCTAAAAACTCTCGAATTTTATTTTCAATTAATTTAAATAACGTCCAGCCTTGCTCATGCCAAAAAACCATTCCTGGAGCTTCGTCTTGCATGTGGAATAGCTCAAGCTTTTTACCTAATACTCGATGATCTCTTTTTTGAGCTTCCTCTAAACGATGGAGATGCTCTTCTAAATCTGCTTTTTTAGCAAAACAAGTTCCATAAATGCGTTGTAACATTTTATTTTTATGATCGCCTCTCCAATAAGCTCCAGCGACTTTTAATAATTTAAAATGTTTAATAAAAGAAGTATTAGGGACATGGGGTCCACGACATAAATCAATAAATGAACCTTGGGAGTAACAAGACAGCTCTTCATTACCTGGGATTTCTTTAATAATTTCAACTTTATAATGCTCGCCCATTTGATCGAATGTGCTGATTGCATCATCTCTTGTTAAAACTTTTCTCTGAACGATTAACTGCTGTTGAGCTATTTCTCTCATTTTTTGCTCAATAGCAGCTAGTTCATCATCGCTAAAAGGCTTATCTGTATCAAAATCATAATAAAAGCCTGTTTCAATAACAGGGCCTATTGTTACTTGAACTTGAGGATATAACTCCTTAACCGCATGCGCCATTAAATGAGCTGTTGAATGTCTTAAAACATCTAGCCCTTCTATTGAGTCAGGCATCACAAACTCTATAGAGCAATCTTGAGATAATTGGGTGCTTAGATCTTTAAGGTCACCGTTTATTTTCGCTGCAACTGATTCTTTAGCGACTTTTTGTGAAATTGTTTTTGCAAATTCATGAGCAGAGATTGGTGCAGAACACTCTCGATATTGTCCATCAGGTAACATGACTTTGAACATAGCTTTTCTTTTTAAAAACTTTTTAATATCAAGTATGCTACCAAAATCAAGCAGATTTGTCGATAATTGTGTAACTGAATCAATATTATTCTTAACCAAACAACAATAGTTTTAACTAACTTAATAAAGCTTGAAAGCTTTTCGAGGGCTTAGAAACTAAATCTTTAAAATTCAATACTATTCAAAGATTGAATCCATTTCATTCAAAGCAAAATGATATATTGTACAAAGTGGATTTGGTGAGCAAATAATCACATAATCTCTTTGGCCTTCAGAGTGCAGAGATTTTTATCTCCTGCGATCATATTTAAACACGCCTGAGTGATCATCCGCTACCCAGTGTGGAGCTTTTCCAGCTGGTAACATCCCTTTAAAGATTATTTATCTTTTTGAACAAAGGTTCTGTTACCAATCTCTCAACAACTTATTAATACTTCTTTGATTTTAAAAACTATTATTTTGGAACGTAATAAAAACTTTTTACCAAGTCAATAAATACTGGGGAGTTTAATAACCCTATAAATTGATTAAGTTGCTCATTTTTTCGATCTTTATTAACAACCAAATGACAATCATAACTAAAAGGGTATAATCCTTTCTTTATATTTTCTGTAGATGGCTCTACACCATCTATCGCTATTACAGTTATTTTGTCTTTTTCTTTATTCAAAAGAAAAAGGCCTGGGTTTAAAGAAACATATGTAATTATATTTTCACCGAACCCTGTGATACGTTTTATCTTTTTTTGATCAGAACTAATAAGATCAACAAAATTTTTAGAGATACTTTGATCTTTTAATTCAGCTTTCAGCAAAATTCGCGCCGGTGATTCATCCAAAATAACCGCATTCATTTTTTCTAGAAAAACTTGTACGTCTCCACTTCCACTTGCATTCATATAAGCTTTAATTTGAGAATTTTCTATAGCTGAATAGTCTTTTCCAAGGACATCGCTCCATGTGACTTGTCTAAAGTAACAGTCAAATAATTGATTTATAGTTAAATTATCAATTCCCAAATCGCCTCTATTAATGAAGATTAAAGCATCCGTCATGATTGGAATCTCTTCAAGATCCGGATAGTTTTTCTTTTCTTCGTCTGTTAATTTTCTTTTAATAAAAAAACCATCAGCAGTAGATTGATTGATGGCTTCAAAAACCCTGCTCATATCGTCCGTTCTTAACTCTATATTTAAATTTTCGTTTTCTTTCATTTTGTCACTTAATTCTTGACAAAATTTATATAGATTTTGTTGATAAAATATTAACTGATCTCTTGCTGATACCCATGTTAAACAACAGATAAATAAAATCTTAAAATAGCTTCTCATTATTCATAACCTTTTATAGCCACATCTAAATAATAGAATTAACTAAATAAATTACTTATTATTTGAGCTATTCAACCATACCTAGCTACACTCTCAAAAAGCTTGACTAAATCCATGCTTTCAGCTAGAATCATCGTCATCTTGAAGGCGCGTAGCTCAGTGGTAGAGCATCACCTTGACATGGTGGTGGTCGGTGGTTCAATCCCACTCGCGCCTACCAATATCTTCAAAAAACACCGCAAATTTAATATAAATTAAAAATCAATCACTTAATCGCCATATCTTGTTAATTTTTCTTGTAAAATTATATTTAAATTGTATTATTATATTAGGTGAGTATTCTAGGTGCCTGGTGTTGATTAGCGCAACTTTAAAAACCGGATTATTTCTGGGAATCTCTTCCGTCGTTTTCGGATCATCTCTAGCCTTTCAATCAGATTTGTTACACCCTAGAAATGACTTCCCCTGGCCACTACTTTACCCTTCTCAACCAAATTTATTAGAATTAAACGCTCGAGAAAATATTTTTCATCACACTGATATTATTATAAAAACAACTTTTCTAGAAAAAAATCAAAACAACTGTCATAAAATCTTTAATGAACAAAGCTCGATAGATGACTTTACACCTAAATTTAAATCAGAATGGGCCCAAAGCATTTTGGTATCGGTTGATCCTCCTATTAAAAATAAAAATTATACAATAGGAACAGGTTTTGGTTATAAAATTCAAAATTACGCATACTACTCATGGCGAGATGGTCGATTTATCGATATTCCATGGCCTTCATTAGTGATCCCTTTTAATTTATCAGCATCAACAAATACCCCGAAATGGAATACTCGCTCTAATTTCAGTTTTGAACTTGAATTTGATGATGAAACGATTAGCAAAAATTACTCTATTTACAATGAATTAATGGATTTTAAAAAGTTTAATTCAATCTTTAATATCCGTTTTTCAATGCTTTATTCCCAAAAAAACCACATCTCCTCAGAAAGGCTATACAATTCAGACAGTTACTATATTCGAGTCTCTATTTATTCAGAATTAATCTAAATTTTTATTTAAATTTAACAAGAAATTATTTATAGTAGTCGCCATGTCTATTGTTTATACGAATAATTTTATATGTTTTTACGATATTGCCTGCTTTATTTGGCATCTTCATGCGCAATAGCAGCAACATTATATGATGAAATGGCACTAAGCTCTGGTGGCTCAGCTGTTCACTTTAAAGAATATTCTAATGTGCGAGTTTATGAAAAATATCGCTCCTTAAGCCCTGCGCTTGAATTGAATTGGAAAAAATATATCTATAAAAATATTGGCTTATCAATAGATTCAAATGGTAGCTATGATATGGAAATAGATTCTCATTATGAAATTAATAATGGAGCTAGAAGCTATAAAGCTCATGGGATTACCCTCGATGGACATCTTATGGTGCTGTTTCCTCTGATTCAACAATGGAATTTAGAAGGTGGGATCGGCGCAGGTGCTGGGACTTTCTGGATAAAATCAGAACGTCGACCTAATTCAGATTACAATAGCTATCCTCATGGATATTTACCAACAGCTCAACTCATAAAAACATACTCGTTAAACAAAAATTTCAGAGGTGAACTATTGGGCCGAGTTTCAAGGCTAGATTTTGAACGATATAATACGATGCTGAAAGGCTATGCTTTTTTTATCGAACATTCATTACTCTTTAATGAAACTCAAAAGCTATCCCATGGTATCAAGCTAGGATATAGCCATTGGATTTTTGATAAACCTCTTTTTGATATTACTTCAAACTCAAAACTAACTCGATTCACAGTTGGTTATGAATTTAGAATTCGTTAATTTTTTAATATAGATTCAAAGCGATACACTACACCACTAAATAGCTAAAACTATTGTAGTGGTGACAGATTGCCAGCTATATTGCAAGTTAATAAATATACTTCTTAAAAATTACATTTAGTAGATTCAAATAAAATCTCAGCTTCAATCTTAATCAACATCGTATTGAATTTACTAAAAATTTAATAATTATTAATCTATTACGATTTTTAAAAAATACATCAAGCTATTAATTGATTTATTACTTTAAAAGATAAAGGTTATGGATTATTAATGCTCGACTAAATAAATAATCAGTTATTTAGTGGGTCTTTTAAGAAGGATATTGATTGTTTTTTTATGAGCTTAAGCTCATCAACCTAAGAAAATTCAAGTCGACGAGAAAAGTATCATAGATTTTTGCTATTCTCCGTGGATACTCTCAAAATCTGTCCCTCTTGCAAAAAATTTTACAATAAAGAAAGCTTCTATCGAAAAAAAATAATTATCAAAAATTTATAACCTTCAAATTTACAACTAAAATAAACAGTTAGATTATTTTTTCTGTTTAAGAAACGATTGAAAAAAAAGCCCTGAATGGGCTTTTTTATTTTTGCAGATACTATATCAATTTTTATTTTTTAACTTTTTTTAGAACACTCTTGGCCTGTTGGTAAATCTTGAACAAGATATCCTAAATTTGATATTTCAGAACGAATTTGATCTGATAATCCAAAATTCTTATCAAGACGCGCTTGCTTCCTTTTCTCTAATAACTTAATGATTTCTTGGGGTAATTCCTCTTTCACCATAGGAGTTACTATCAAGCCTAAAACATCTCTCATCCACGAAATTAATGTAAACGCATAATTTCTTGATGTATCTTCTGAGACTTTTGATAATTGTTTTAATAATTGATGTAAATGAGCAATCATTAATGGTGTATTTAAATCATCCATCAAAGCATCAGTTAAAGGCTGTATAAAATTTGGAATATATTCGCCAGAAATATTTAAATAAGGAGATAAAGTTTGTTGAATCGACATCCAGCTATTTTTAGCTTGATGAATTTTGTCATGCGTAAATGCTAATGGTTGGCGATAATGCGTTGTTAAATAAAAATAACGAACAGTATTTGACCCAAACTCATTAATAACATCTTGTAAATAATGAAAATTACCTAATGATTTTGACATTTTGACATCATCAACTGTGACAAAACCACCATGCACCCAATATTTTGCTAAAGGTCTTGCAAAGCAGGCTTCTGATTGCGCAATTTCATTTTCATGATGAGGAAACTTTAAATCAGCTCCTCCAAGATGAAAATCTATCGTCTCACCAAAAACATCATCTATCATCGCTGAGCATTCAATATGCCAACCAGGCCTACCTAGACCCCAAGGAGATAACCAAGAAGGTTCATCTTCTTTGGATGGTTTCCATAATGTAAAGTCTCCTGGATTTTTTTTAACAGAATCAACATCAACACGAGCACCAGAGATCACTTGTGATAAATCTTGATGAGATAACTTACCATAATCTTGAAATGAATCAATATCAAAAAAAACTTCACCATCAACAACATATGCATTTTTTTTATCAATCAACTGCTGAATAATTGAGATAATTTTAGGAATAGCTCCCACAGCAGTTGGTTCGACGTCAGGAGAAGAACAACCTAGCAACATCAAAACATTTTGCATTGACAAGGCATATTTTGACGCAATTTCTTCGCAACTTACTTTATTATCTTTAGCTTTCTTAATAATCTTATCATCGATATCAGTAATATTTCTCGCATACTTTACTTGATATCCTAAAAACTTTAAAACTCTGGCTAATAAATCAGTAATTGTATAAATACGTCCGTGACCTAGATGGCAATGATCGTAGACAGTCACTCCACAACAATACATTGATACAATATTGCTGGAAGATAACTGTATAGGCTCTTTTTCTAAGCGCAAGGAATTATATAAAAATAATGTCATGATAAAACCTGATGTAAACGATTTTTCATCACATCTTGATCAATATAAAGATAAAGTGCTTCTAAAGGAGGACCGTCTTCTAATCCAGTCATCAATAGTCTTAAGGGCATAAATAAAGTTTTTCCTTTAAAGCCTTTCTCTTTTAACGTTGATAATACCTCTGCCCATGGGTTACCCCACATTGAACTTAGTAACTCAATAATTGAATGATCCCATCCAAAATCTTTTAATACATCTAATGATATCAATGCATCTTGCTGCGTCAATCGATCGTACCAACTTTTCATTTCACCGCTACATAAAATATTAGCTTGCACTAAAGACCAAAAAGCAGCTTTCTTTGACTCTATTAATTGAGGAACTTTCTGTGCAATTAATTGCATTCCTGTTTCAACATTTAAATGAGAAAAGCCTATTTTTTGCCAATAATTTAATTGTGCTTGATCGTAATGAGCAGCCCCTTTAGAGATTAAATCTAAATCGAAATGTTTAATAAGCTCTACTAATCCTAAATATTCTTGAGACGGAACCTGATGACCTAATCTTGATAAATAATTATTGATTCCATCAGCTAAAAAACCCTCTTCAAGAAGCTCTTTGATCGATCGAGAGCCGGTTCTTTTTGATAATGGTTTATGATCGTAGCCTAAAATAAGAGGAAAATGTCCGTAATGTGGTAAAGGTAATCCTAACTTTTCTAACAGTAAAATCTGCCTTGGAGTATTAGTTAAGTGATCATCTCCCCTGAGAACGTGGGTCACTCCACTAAGAGCATCATCAATTGCATTACAAAAGAAGAATGTTGCTTGCCCATCGGCTTTTTTAATAATGAAATCACCGATATCTGAAGCTGAAAACTCTTTAGGCCCCATAATTAAGTCAACAAAAGATACTTTTTGATGGCCAACATGGAATCTTAAAGTAGGTACAGCGCCTGCTTCTTTTCTTTTTTGCTTTTCTTCTGCACTTAAATGAAGGCAGCGACCACTATATCGAGGAGGTTGACCTGAAGCCAACTGTACTTTTCTTTCCAACGCGAGTTCATCTGGAGTACAAAAACATTCATAAGCAGCACCATTTTCTTGAAGCTGTTGATAGTATGTTTCATAAATATGCGTTCGTTGCGATTGATGTAAAATTTTAGACTCATCAAAATCTAATCCCATAGCTCTAAGATCTTTTAAAATTTGTTGAGTATGGCTATCTAAAGAGCGCTCTCTATCTGTATCCTCAATACGAATCAAAAATTCTCCTTGATTTTTTTTGGCAAACAGATAACTAAATAACGCGGTTCTAAAATTACCAATCGTCATAAACCCTGTAGGGCTAGGCGCAAATCTTGTAACAACAGATGTTGCAGGGTTAAAATTTCCAGACAAATTCATATTCCTTATTCTACCAAAGCTATAAAGAACCTTTTATAATCAAAAGGTCAACTATTTGGGGTTTATTATGATAATTTTCTGCTCTGATGTCCATCTCCATACCCCTGCAGATCGCGAAAATACTTTTTTTCAATTTTTAAACACAGTGCCTTCAACAACAGAAGCCATTTTTATTCTAGGCGATTTATTTGAATATTGGTGGAATGACGATCATGGCGATAAGATTTATGAAAGCTGGGAAACTTACTTTCAAACATACCCTCTCCCTTTATATTTTTTAAAAGGAAACAGAGATTTTCTGTGTTCTAAGAAATTTTTCAAAAAAACAAATATTCAACTTCTATCAAGCGGTTCAATATTATTTGCTTATGATAAAAAAATATCTCTGTATCATGGAGATGAGCCTGGTCTTCTTGATGTTAAATATCAAATTGCTAGAAAAGTGCTGCGCTCAGAATTAATACAAGCTTTATATTACCAACTACCTAAAAGAATTCAGCTCAAACTTGCTCAAAAAGCAAGGAAAAGCTCTCACCCGCCTTCAGTATTAAAAATTAACTATATGAAATGGATTGGAGAAGATCACAAGATAGATGCTATTATTCATGGACATTTACACGTTGCCCGATATCAGAAAGTTACAAGCACTGATATTTATCAATTAGGCACCTGGGATAGTGAAAAAGGCTCGTGGCTGAGCCTTGATGAGACAGGCTTCAAATTCCATTCTTTTAGCATGGAAAATATTACGCACCATGCAATAAAATAATATTTTTCACTTTATATTGTGGATAATCGTCTGGTTGAACAGGCTTCAAAATTAAATAACCTGTACTTGCAATAATTAGCAACATTAGTACTGCTCTAAAATGCGATATGTTAAATAATTTCATTTGATGCCCCTGATTTCTCACACCGATTCTCATGATCAATTTTCCTTTATGATTCAAAAATTCTATTTTTGAACTAAGCCTTTATCCCCTATGAAAAAATTATATCATAGTCATTTGACGATTGATCCAAGCTTTCGTTATATATTTTTTAAAAATTTTTACTGAATCTTTTCCATATGTTTGATGAATCCATGACTCCCTAATTGTTTTATTTTTGATTAAGGAAGTTGACTCAATTGTTACAAGTAAAAGACAAGCAAGCGTAATGCCACGCATCAGGCCTAGAGCTGCACCTATTGGTTTTTGTAGCAGTTCAAAATGAAATGATACAAATGAAATAATAAACCTGGACATAGCAATCATTGCTTTCATTATTATAAATGTAGCAAAAGCTAAGATCATGTAAGTTAAACCCAATGAAAATTTAGTTGGTATGAACTGAGGAAGAAACCGAACAAAATGTGGCGCGTACACACCCGGCACTAAAATAATCATCACCCAAAAAATCCAAGCTAAGCTCTCGCTCACGACGCCTCGTTGCGCTCCTCTGATTGCTGACAAAATAATAAGTGAAATTATTACTAAATCTACAATATTCATTAAATTCTTTCCTGTGTCTTCGAGTATCCGAAGTGAGTTAAAATTTGTATTAATTGTTTTTTGAGATCTTGTCGATTAACAACTGTATCAATAGCACCCTTTTCAAGTAAAAACTCACTTTTTTGAAACCCTGATGGTAAGTTTTCCCTGACTGTTTGCTCAATAACTTTTGGACCAGCAAACCCAATCAGCGCACCAGGCTCTGCAATTAAAACATCACCTAACATCGCCAAGGATGCCGACACCCCTCCCATACAAGGGGAGGCGAGGATAACGATATAAGGGAGTCCTCTTTGATCCAATCGCTCTAACGCAGCTGCTGTTTTACTCATTTGCATTAAAGAATATAATGATTCTTGCATCCTAGCTCCCCCGCTAGTTGCAACGCATATTAATGGGATCGATAACTCTATCGAACGATGTACCGCTCTCACAAAGCGCTCACCAACAACTGTCCCCATTGACCCACCAATAAACTCAAAGTCAAAACAAGCAATAATAACTTCAATTGGCCCCATCCATCCTTTTTGAACAGTCAGAGCTTCTGTTAATCCTGTCTGCTTTTGAGCTTGAACTAATCTATCTTTATATTTTTTTGTATCTTTAAAGGCAAGTCGATCTACTGGCTGAATATCATCCCCTATCAACTCATCAACTTGATCAAGAAGATGCTCTAACCTTTTTTCGCTAGATAAAATCCCATGATACCCACACTCTGGACAAATTCGCATTAATCTATCTAGCTCTGGTTTATATAGAGTTGTTTCGCATGAAGGACATTTTTCCCACAGGCCATTAGGGATCTCTTTTTTTGAAAAAGCATTCAATGTGATGCTTGATGGAATAAATTTATGAAACCAACTCATGAGCTATTAATTAAATTAATTTACCTTAGTGTACCTTAAAAAAGGATGACTATCATAGATTGTTTTCAACTGAATCAAAAAGTTTGAATTAATGACTCTCACCATTTCATTACTAACCCAATCATACTGGGCGCTTCCTTGCGACCCATGTTCAATAAATTCAAACTTTTTCACATCGCTTTAAGTAATAAAGTAATTTGAGTCCGTTGTGCCATCACCAGAGACAGTAATAAAGTCTGAAGGTTTCATTCCGTAAATATCTGCAATCATATAATCATGTCCTTGATATTGAACACTCACTCTAGTTCCCGTTGTTTCATTACTTCCTGCTAATGGCTGGAATGAAGGATCTAAAGAAATATCATCCAATTTGATAACCCCTGGGTCACTAGTTGTATCTGTTGTTGAAAAGACTTTTCTTGATGCCTCATCAACACCTAATTGATCAAATAATAGTTTTAAATCAATCTTATCTTGAGCACCAAACAGATAGATAATATCCCTGTTAGCTTCATTATCAGCAACCACAGAAGCCAATGAGTAATGAATTACATCAGCTCCTTGATTATTTGATAATAAAGCTACGCTTTGACCAACATTATCACTATTATTAGCACTATAAATTTGATCAACTAGCCCACTTGTTCCAACTGCTTGCAATCTAAATGCATATGTTGAACTAGTATCAGGGGCAATAGCAGGGTCATTTGTAATACTTGTCCAAATAACTTCACCTGCAGTGATATCCGTTGTTGATGCGGTTCCTGCTGTCGTGATTTTCTCACCTTGTAATCCGACAGAGCCTGATAAAATCATAATATCACCACCTAAGCCGCTGTAAATATTATTATTTCCAGAACCCGTAACCACAAGAGAGCCACCAATTATATTATAATCATTAGCGCCGTAATCTACTGCTGATTCTGTTAATGTTATCAATTTATTACCAGTGTAATAATTATCATTACCAGATCCACCAATTAAAACGTCTCTCACCATAAAGTTTTGAATATTACTTGTATCTGCAGCACTCACAGATGTACTGACAGCTGCATAGTCGGTTTGAAGAGCAATCGAGTACAGTTTATTAATTGATGAACCAGAAGCACTATCACCTCGAGCAGAATAAAGATTATCTGAACCGGAAGAGCCAACAAGAAAATCAAAGTTTGTATCAGACCCTACATAAGTCACTGCCATTTTTGAGCTATAAGAATTTGTTGTTGAAACTCCCCAACTACTACCTTGTTTATAATATTCTAAAACGTTTATTTCAGGAGTTGATGTGCCAGATACATTGCCAGAAGCTTTTGTATAGAATAAATCGGCACCTCCAGCAGATCGATACGTTGCGATGTTATTTGTACCTGAAGTCGTCCAATAATCAATAAATGCATTATGATTCCAATATTTACTACTAGTAAAGCCACTAGTTGCAATAGTACTGGTACCACTATTAGCTGCTAACCCATCAGATCCCACATTAATAAACGCATTTTGGCTTGTTGTTGCAATACTGCTAGGAGATGAAGCAGCTGCAGACTGATATGAGGCTGCTGATTTTGCAGAATAACTAATTTGAGCGGCGCTTGCTGAGAAATAATCAGCTCCTGTAATACTTAAAATATTCTGAGGACTAATTGCATCCATAATCGATGCAGATGTTGCACTCGAGCTTGGATTTGCTATTGTTGTTAAATCTTCATTTTGTCCTCTAGATAACGAAATTAAATCAAGACTATTAAAACCTATTGTTTTAATAGAATCTCCCATTAATTTTGTAAGATTATAAGAAAAGAGCATTTCATCAGCATACCAATTTGACCCCAAACCTTCAGGGAATTGTTGTTGATAAACAATCATTTGTGAGTTGACAGTATCATAAGTATATGAATGTGTTGCACCTGATCCAATTTGAACACTAAACGATGAGATTTTATTTGGATCTGATGTAGAAGATGTAGTGAAAATATCAGTAAAGTTCTTCGCTGAGCTATTATAGCGTGCATATATTCCAGTTGCTTCACTATACACGTTAATCAAATTAACAAGATCTGCAGCTGATTTATTATCGCTCGCTCTTACTAATATTGTATAAGTTTCAGTTGCATCAGCAGTAGGAGAGTCTAGTTTGATTGTTAATCGAACATCAGATGTAATTTTTCCTGGTGTAGTAGATGTACTTGATGCAACGGCTTGATTAAGAAGACTTACTAATGGAGTTCCAGTTGTGGCTAAATCTTTAAAAGTTGTGTAATTATATCTCTGCCAAGTATTTCCATTAGCAGAAGGAACAGCTTGAATATCATAAGCAGCATCTGTAGCCTGCATCACTAAAGTAAACTCTCTCACATTATATAAATTACTTTTTTGGAAATCGATAATCGTTGAAAGATTAATGGTTCCTCGAGGATTGTTATACACAAATGGATCAATATCAGATGACTCAATAGCAAATGTGTTTGCAGTATTTGTCAATTTTAATTGCGTATTAGAGGTATCAAGTAAACTATCGCTCTGCATACCCACAACAAAAACTCTCGAAGGCAATGCCGTTGCTGCAGAATCCCCACTAAATTGTTGCGTCGTATTAACAATAAAATCAGCATCAGATCCAAATTCACTCATCACATAAATTTGTTTATATTCGTTAGGATTAGGACCTGGATTATTGACAAAGTCATTTTGAGCTGACTGCCAACTTAATGACTCTGTATAACTTGTATTTAAAGCATTTTGTAAATTGGTTAGTTCAGTTGTTAAATCTGCATATTTAAAATAGGTAGCAGCATCACCAGTAACTCCAGAATTTGTTAAATATTGTCCCAAAATTCCTGAAGTTGCATTACCAGATGAATCCGTGGTCTTTAAGAAATATCCATTATTTTGATATTCATTAACAATTGAGTTAACAAAATTTAATGAATTCAACCATGATTGGGCATTAGATGATGATGTGTAATTTGTAATATCGGTGATTTTTTGTAATGTTGGTGCTAGTGGATCTTTATTCGTCACTAGTGATGATTGAGTACTAATATCACCACCTTTTTGTTGTAAGTCCTTCCAGTCTAAAATCACTGAATGCATTCCGGCATCAGCACCAGGATAAACTTGCGGCTTGACTAAAATATCAGTTGTACCATTTTGTCTGTAATGAACATCTATTCCTGATGACGATCCTTGAATCATTTTAAAGGATGCTTTGCTGGAATCGTATGTTAAATATCCTATGACATTTGAAGATGCGTCTAACATTGCAACAACTTTATTAAAATTAGTTTGATGTGCTGGATTTGAGGCTGCATCACTTGGATATAAAGAACTGTATGTTGTCACTGAACCTAATGTTCCATTATCTTGAACAACTGCAAATCTTGTAATCGTTTGTTGATCGGCATTATTTCTAAATGATAGATTCGGATCTCCAACTGTAACGTTTGAATACCACTCTTGCATACTATTCATTAATGTTGTTGTTGGATTGCTTGTGTGCACAAGAATTTGAGATGAGCTCGAGAAAGATGAAACGCCTCCTTGGAGTTGTAACCAATATCCTGTTGAAGCTGAAAGTTTGTTAAATTCTGTAATAAAGTCTTGAATATATGTTTTTGAATCAACAGCTGTTGATAGATTCAAATCAACTTTTAATCCATTAAGATAAATCATTCCACCAAACACTGAATTAAATTTAGAAATATTGAACGTTGTACCAGTATAATAGTCTGATAATTTAATAATATCTGATAACGTGATTGATTTAGATAAATTAATAAACGAGCTTAATTGATCTTGTGAAATCGAATATAATGTCGAATCTTGATCAGTCATTGTTCCCGTATAAGCATATTTATTCAATACCGCCATAAAGTTATTATCGCTGAATGCTGTGTTCCATAGTGTCGAGCAGAATGATGTAATCTCTGAGTTCGATTGGCTTGTCGTATCCACATATTTATTATAAACATATGCGGTACCTGATGGATCATAGCTCCAATTATTTTTCCATGAACTATAAATTGCCCATAAAGCATCTCCTGTAATAGTGCCTGTTTCTAAAGCAGATTGAACGGCACTATTAGCAGCAGTAGATCCAAAATCAGGTAAAATTGATGAATTCGTTGTAGCATCATAATTACCCATAATAAATTGGATTTCTTGAGCGCCCACAGCACCTAACGTATAAGTAGCGCCTTTTACTACGGTTTGCTCATCGTAACCAGGAACATGTGCTTTATCTAAAAGATTCAATAAGAACTCAGATAAATCATATGATGATGATTTTAAGGCTGCAAATAATTGAGATGAGTTTGTGATAGATGTGTTTGTACTTCCGGTATCATAAGTAACCGGTGTGTAAAGAATATTATTTTGCGTCGATAATGTTAAGGTTTCGACATTAGGTGATGTCAAATTAGGTGAATTTTGAGTTGACACCACAGTTAAATCAGCACAAATAGGAATAGACGCAGCACTTGTTGTATTTGCAATTGGTAAGATTGCTGATGCAATTGGCACCCTTACAGTAATCGATTCATTGAAGTTTCTAGCTTCTGCTAAGGCTTTCTGATAATTATCGATATCTGTTGCTGTCACTTGTGATTGTGTTTGTGATGGATCTTGAGGTAAGACTATGGTCGATCTTAAAAACTGAGCCGTCATTGATTGTTGACCTGCATCAACGGACATACTGTCTACTGTCCATGGATTCGTATCTCCTGTATCAGATGAGCTACTATCTAGTATAATCATTTGATCTACAGGAATATTATATTTAACTCCACTAGAATCTTTGTAATACAATCTGAGTTGTAAAGTATTATCTTCAGATCCTGATAAGTTTTCTATTGTGAAATTGATGTTTAATTGAATATCAAAATAACCAGTTAATGTATTATCAGCATTACTGTCAACATTAAATTTTTGAAGAGTTAATGTTGGGACAACAGCTGGCGTTGAATCTGGAATTAATGGGCAAGTTGATCCAGCTTGAGCAACGCCCATTGAAACTGGAGTCACATTAACTAGAACATCATCCATAAATTTAGAAGAAGCTCCATTGACAACAATAGAACCTGAAACCCCGAAATTAGATAGACTATAAGTAGGTGCCATAATTCCTACCATATTTCCACTAGCGTTGACTAAATCAATTTGAGAATCTCTCAACTCAAGCAACTGCTCCCACATTCCTGGACCAGTCGTTTGTAATAATGTATCCATTTGATCTTGATAATAAGCAAGCTCTGAATTAAGCTCATTTAATCTAACTGTTTCAATATAGTTTGCAAGCTCATTATAGAAAATTTCTTGATAAAGAAGACTATCAGCATATAAAGGATTTAATGAAACATTAACACCATCAGCTGCTTGAATATCAGCATCAGCTTTTTGTTGATAGAATAAATAAATATCGCTGTTTAGTCCGCTTTGAGCAGTTACAAAGCTACTTAAATTTGTATAATATTGTCCATAAAATGTATTTCCAGATGATGATGTTGTTGATGTCATTTGCGCATAAGACTGACTTAACGTCATACTAACACCATCAACCACTGAAGTTTGAGTTGCACTTCCAGTTGATTGAACAATATCAAATCCAACAGTTCCTGTGCTATTGACCGTCTTAACTAAATAAAATCCTGCACCATTAAACTCTTGTAAATATTCTTGAGTATTTAGGGAGCTATTTGTATCCAAGAAAATAAAGTTATTTAATATTCTCGAAGTTCCATATGTAGGGTTATTTATTTTTTCAACAGCACCACTGAACAATTTGACAAGATCTGTTTCAACTTGAGTATTAGCAGTCTCTACATCTTTTGAAACACCATATCCCAAGTTTTGATAGTCAGTCACAAGATTATTTGTACTGCTTGCTGCATCATTAGAAGAGCTCTCAGCTAATTGATTCAATTGCCAGAATAATTTATAGAATTTCAAATAATCATTAAATGAATTCAGTGAAAGAGTATTATTTGTAGAGTTAAATCCTAATACTGAGCTTGTTGTATAATTAGCATCAGATAAAGTTGAAGTAGTAATTGTTTTACCACCATTCAATAAACTTGAATTATCTAATTGATAAGCTAATTGTAATAAAGATCCTGCTGCACCAGTTTGATTATAAGATAGCGAGTTCAAATTCTGATAGTTTGAAGCATTATAAGCACCTGTAATACGGTTTAAGAAATCAGTGCCTTGTAACTGATAAGCTATATCATAAAGTAAGTATGCCCAGTTTCCTGTATATCCGTATCCATTGAGGACTGTATTTAATCCATTTAACGTTCCTGAACTTGCTAAACTTATAAAATTATTTAAATCTGTAGAATTCCAATTTCTAAAAGAAGAACCGAATTTTGATAAATCAAAATATGTTCCATTATCATTAATTAATGAGCTTGCTGTCAGCAAGTTACTCGAACTTGAGTTAGAGCTTGTGCCAAAAAGCAATGAACTTAATGTTGTCGCTGTCTTAGCAAATTGAGGATCTGTCAAAAATAAATTCTTATCAAGCGCAATATTATAAGAGCTTGTTGTATTACTATCTTGAGCTACAACTGCTCCTTGCGTAACAACGGTTGAGGTCATCGCAGTATTATTTAAGTTTTTGAATGACCCGCCCATTAACTTCCAAAAGTCTGTTAATGTTGGTGTTCTACCTAAATTTGTCAATAAGCCACTTTGATTTTGAATAGCATAAATAATGTTATTTACATATTGATTTGAGTTTCCACTTTGATTGTAACGAATGTCCCCAAGAGTTGTATACCAGCCTTCACTATAATAATTCGCATTATTATAGTTTTTGATATAATAATCGATAATTGCTTGCTCTGTTTTATTGTTTGAAGGGGCATGATAAACAGAAGCTGTTAATCCTATTTGATTATTAGCTAATGTTGTTGCTCCTGATGTTGATGATAGTAATGATGTTGTTCCTGTTTGAATGCTAGTATCAGCAATACCACCTACGTTGAATTTTGTTTGTAAGTTTCCTAAACCGTAATTATAAAGATCTAATCCTGCTTTGTAATAATCATTTGTACTTGAAGTGGACGCATATCCATATTGGATATCTGAGGCAACTGTTTTATTTAAGTTAGATCCTAAGCTAGAATATAAACTTGATGTTCCAATGTTTTTAACAACATAGTCAGCAAGGTCAAATGTTGAAGCCGACACATTCGCAAGAGCATTAGCTGTACTAACCGCAGTCGTCGTTGTACCCGATGAAGTTGCTGTAGCGGTTGTATTTGATTTATTTTGCCATGAATTATTAATCCAATCTTGCAATGTTAAATTTGCTTGAGTTTTATCAACAAGATTAACTGTTGATCCATTTAATGTTGCTAATCCATTACTAGTTCCAAAATCAGCAAATCGAACGACAGGAGAAACGCGATAATTTAATGAGAAATTAGTTGCATAATCCTGATCATAATCTCTTCTTGTTCCGACATAATCTTTATAATAACTATCTTCATGGTAAGTGTTGGTAATCCAATATGGAGGGTTGTAATTTGACTCATCCCAGTTTGTTGCATATCCATTTTTAGATAAAGTGTTAGTGTCGTAATTTCTAAAGAATAATTTATAAGCTGTATAATCTGATTCTAAATATTTTAAATTATTAGCATACAATCCACTTGTTGCATTTGATGATGTATTTTGAGATCCAGTAAAATATAATCCATTTGTATAATCAATCGATGCGTTTGAAAGATTTAAATAAGAACTTAAGTTGTTTTTATTAATAAAAGTTGAGAATGACTCATTTCCAAAAATCTTCGTAGCATCAGTTGTTAGTGTGGTTCCACTTGTATAAGGGTTAATATCAAAAGCTTGAGATTTAACAGTTGTTCCACTTAAGTTTCCATCGGCAATAACATTCGATCCCATGGATGTGGCTAATGTTTCAGACAATCCATCAAAGTTTTTCTGACCAATTGCAAAAGCCACTTCCATATTTTTCAAGTCAGGAATGGATTTAAAATTAACAGTGACAGATGCAATATTATCGCTAACTGTTGTTGTCGAAAAATCAGTATATGATTTTGTAACAGATGTTAATGTTGTTGGATTTGCAAAGTCAAAATTACTTGGTTGAACTTTATAAGTAACGCTATTAATCAGTGATAATTGATCGTCACTTAAATTAAACATTGTTTTTAATATTGTTGTTAGATTATTTCCACCTGCTCCATATGTTTTTGGTAAAACAACATTCACGCTTAATTGATTAGAGTTAATATTAATAATGTTTGATGATAAATCTGCTGTTTTAGCATTATTTGTGATTCCAAGAACGAAATTTTGAGCGGCAAGCATCATTGTTTCAATTTTTGTACCGCTCGTATTATTAGATAAGAAAGAATTTAAAGAGTCTAAATTTGCACGAGTAGTTGAACCTGCTTGATAATTAACACCCGATAATGTTGTTCCACTATTCAGATAGTTAATAATATTTGTTGTTGTTGCATTTGATTTTGCTGTACTAAAATCAGACATGCTTAAGAATTTACTTAAATTATTAGCATATTGATCGTATGAATAACCACTATTAACATCTACACGCACACCATCCATAAAGGCATCTGCATTGTAACTTGTATCTGTTATCAGGGAGTTAATAAAACTTACAGTTGTATACCCACTCGACAATGGGGCTACTACACCTAACACATTTGAATTATTAAAATAACCAGCAAGCGTGGTATTATCATTAACTGTTCCAGTAGTGTCTTGATGATATTGATAAACATTATGTGGACTTAATGTCACTGCATTATTATTATTTGCATCTTTTACAACAACTGTTTGACCTGAGCGATCAATAAAAATATATTCGTTGGTTCTATTGTAATTAAATGAAGATCCGTTTCCTGCTGCATTAACCCCAGCCTCAATACTTTGTTGACCAGCAGCAACAAAGAGCTGATTATTGACATAAACATTCTTTGTAAGACCCGTTGATAAATCGAAGAATGATTCTCGATCATAAACACATTTAGTTGTTGCCGTCAGTTGAGAGCCTGTTAACGTGCCTGTTTTAGCAATAATAAATGGAGAGGTTCCAACAAAATCTTGAATACTTGCTTCATTTCCATTCGCATAGAGAACTTTTGCAGCGCCTGACGCAGTATTAGAGTCAAGACCAGACATCATATTCGTTACTTGATAATTAAATTTTGAATCAAGTAAATATTTTTGATAATCTTGAATTAACTGTCTTGCAGTTGCATCATAGACACTATCAACTTGTGTTGATTTATGACTATAGGCGCTCTGCGTATCATTAATCGCAACTTGCAATTGCTCTGCAGCTGATTGTGATTTCGAACGAGAATCTTGTAAGTCTTTATTAGCTTGAACGATTTCTGTTTCTGTTGAGTTAATTTCATTTTGCAATTCAATTAACTGTTCATTTCCACCAGAAGTCATAGCGTTTGATTCAGCCATTTTCACAACATTTGCTTGGTTTAAGAAATTTTGCTCTTGAACTGAGTCTTGATTATAAGTAATTTCATACCACTTCATGTATGAGTTTTGTAAGGCTGAGCCAGTTAATACATAATTAACCGAAGAGCTCAACTGATCTTCAGAAGGCGCTGTTTGCGTAATAGAGCCGTATCCTGATGATGCAGAACTGCTGGAATCCACTAAAACGAAGCCATTATCTGCACCAATAATTGATGGCTTGTAAGTTTCTCCAATCATATAAGTCTGTCCACCGGCAACAGTTAGAACAATCTCTAAATTATTCCAGACATCTGTTTTTATATGTCCATATTGATCGGTTACATACTTCGATAAATTTTCAAATGCATTTGATAAGTCTAAGAAATATCCTGTTTTATAGAAATCATCGCCCGTATCAAAACCTGTTGATTGATTAACAACAACTGATTTTATTCCTGAATATTCTGTAATAGACTGATTATCCCCTGGATAAACAACAGCATCCGTCAGTCCACTATTTAAATCAATGTTCATTTCAGATGAACTTGTTGTTTGATTGCTGACATCTTGATTAACAGGAACTGATGTTGTTTGAGCTTGAATATCAATATTCATACTATTGAAATATTCATAAATAGCTGTTGAGTTTTGACTCAAATCAGATGTCATTCTTATCGCGCCAGGTAAAGAATCAGAGGCATATTCTAAAACTAGTTTTAAATGCTGCTGCCCTGTTTGATATCCATCTAGAACTAGTTCAAATGTTCTAGATTGACCATCTTGACTTGTTTGACTCATTGTCCAGCTAGGCGCTGAAACTCCCGAATTACTTGGAGGAGGGACAACTTGTAATTTTGTAATATCAACAGCAGAACTTTCATTTTGAGTAACCACAGATTGAGTATCAAATAACTGTGTTGAGGTTGTTGATACACTAGGATCGCTTGATGCATAAGCTCCTTGCGACGTCATTGTGACCATGATTTTATTAGTAACATTATTTGTTGATTGAAGATCGAAGTTCAAATCAAGCGTAAAGTAAACTTTATCTCCTAATTTATAAGTCGATGTATTTTTAATCTGATTATTATAAGTTTGGTTATTAGGTGATGTTTCAGCTAATGGATCATTTGTAGTGGTCGTTTGTTGAGTTGTCGCATCAGTTGATGATGGTGTTGTGTATTCTGGATTTGGATTATCAGTAACACCCAAGCTTTCTAAGCTGTAGGGGTTAAAAATACTTACTGACGACTCGTAATTTATTGGGTTATAAGAAGAGAACCCACTCACTGCCTGGTCAACAATAACTAAATGATCGGGTTGATCAACATAAGTGACACCATTACTTGTGTAATTAACATTGTATACATAATCTGAAGAGAAACCTGCAGGAGCTGCAATATTCACAGTATAAATTTTGTCAACACCAGATTCAACTTCAGAAAGCATCCATTCATTTAATGAATCTATAAGGGCAGCACCGCTTAAAGTAAATGAAGCTCCTTTAGTGCTACTTGATGAATTATCAGTTGAAACTAATGAAGAGTTATAAGACCAAGGATGTGAAGATAAAATTAATGGCTCACCTTCAGATTGAGGGTTAAATCCTTTAAAGTTAATAAATATTTTTTCATTTACTAGTTTTTCTAAATTCGTGCTACTTGAATCAAATACAGTCAAATTGAAATCACTAAGCAATTTTCTAAAGGCATCTGAAATGTCAATTGTCTCAAAACGATTGGTTACATCAGGATTACCATCAGCATTAATACCGCCTGGATTCACTATTTGATTATACTCTTTTAACAGATTATTCATGCTGTTAACTTGCGCTTCAAATGATCTGCTATTAATTAATGCTTTTGCTGCAAAATAAGCTTGCCATGTAGCATCTGGTGTTGGGTAGCCTTCAACGTTATCATAAACTTGAAGTGTAGGTGAAGCATAAGATCCAGGAGTTGAGACCTGGCTAATTTGAGGCAACGTAATAGGAGTTTGCTGATTTAACGGAACATTGTTATAAAGTTGATCTTGATAAGAAGTCCATTGAATCAAATTACTATCAGATGGCATTGTCGTAAATAGAGGATAAAGAGCTCCTGTGCTTGATGATGCAGGATTAATATTCTCGCCATCAATAATTGTTGAGTCCCCATTTACTTCTAAGTAGTAAAAATTAGAAGTTGTTGTTGTGGTGGTTCCTGATACATCTTGATATTCAGTCATTAAAACTTTATAGACACTCCACTTTGGATCAACTGTATTATTAGGGTCGAGTAATTGATAAACATCATAGTGATAAGATGTATTATTAGCACCACCATCTGGAATAAAATCATAATTCTTACTTAATACATATCTTGAATCTGTTGTTAAATTAACAGTTCCTGAAGCAACAGATCCTGTAGGATTAATAACATAAGCAACACCGTCCATATAAAATGTTTTATTGTTTTCTATCTTATAAACATCCCATTTGTCGCTCATAATCAGATATTCTGATTTTAATGTTTCCATTTGAGTATTAATTTTATCCACAATATCTTGTATATCAAAATTAACTTCTAATCGATGACTAATTTGAAGATCGTTATTGTTAGAATAAGTTCCATTAATAGAGTTTAATAATGATTGTGCATACTGATTCACAATAGCTGTTTGAGATTGATCATTCGCCAAGGATTCGATTTGCGGTGTTAAAACAAGAACGTCATTCATACATGATGGAGACTGACCTATCTTAAAAGTAGCCTCATAAGTACTAATAGTTCCAGGAATAGCATCTGGATTCGTGACGCTATAATTTAAATTCGTAAATAAACCTGCACTTAAACTTGTATCATGGCTAATATTAAATGAAGTTGTAAAATTAGTACGTTGCAATTCAACCGTATGATCGCTGTTTGCAACAGCAGCTAATCCAAGACCATATGTTGTAAATCCAGTAGCAAGCTTATGCGCTACAAATGTTGCTATATCTGAACCATCATAGGCACCTAAATTAATAGCATAGATTGCTTTTGTGACTGAATTTTGGAAATTAACTGTTCCTAAGTTATCTCCACTCTTAATTAATAAGCTATTCAAAGATCCTAGATTAATGATGTTAGCTGTTAACAAGCCTGCATTAAATAAAGTTTCTGCAGGATTAACAATTAAACTTTGATCTGATGTTGCCGAGTTAGAGAAGTTTGAATCCAAGGAAGAATAGACAACTAAATCTGAATCAAATCCAATATTGGAAAGAGCCTGTTCAATATAAGCTTGTTGATCTGATGAACTGAGAATATTATTATTTGTTGCAACAACATTTTGTAAATAATTTTTCATATCAACATTAAATGTTATTTTATCCGTAACAACACCTTGAACATTTGAATCTAGTTCTCTCTGAATTAATATTCTGCTAGGGTTAACTGCTGAAAATTCTAATTGTAAATTATCATTTCCAACATACCAATCGCCCGACGTTGATGTTAAAGTAGCACTCATTATATCTAAAGGAATGCTTTGCATGTAATTGTTCAAATTAAACTGAAGCAGGTGATTTGTTGAACCGTTTTGATTCCCCATATCAACACTTAAGTTTATTGTGACAGTCACGATTCCATTAAGAGCACCATCTGAATTTGTTTGATAATCAAAAGATACATTTTGATCAACAGATGCAGGACCGGTACCAACAGCTTGAACATCAACTTGTTGCTCATGCATGATATCTACATAAGTTGTTTGACCATCAAGAGAGCCTTGAAGATTTAATGATAATGATCCACTAGATTGAGGCTCAAAGAATAAATAAAGAGAGTTATATAATCCATTTGTTGTTTCAAGAATATACTGATTATAGAACTTCAAAAGCTCATCGCCTTGTAAAACTTTTTGTGTTGCATTTGTAAAGTCATAAATATTTAATGTACTGCTAACTATATCTGTTTGTTTATTAATATACCCGATAGTCGGTGCAGAACCATTTTCGTCACTTAACGATAATGAATAATTTTTAAATAAATTTTGAACAGTCTCTTTAATCACATTTTGATCTGTCATGCCATAAGTTGCATTCGTGATATTTGTTGTGATTAAGTTCATAAAGTTTTTAAGGAAATCATTCGTTCCACTTAAGAAATAAAATCCTTGTTGTTCTACAACTGGGTTCATTCCGCTTACAGGTACACTTAATTCAAGATTATCATAAGAAGCATAATTATTTTGATAACCTAAAGAATCAGATCCTGGACCACTTACATCCGCGATTCCCATAAATGTGATTGCTGATATTTGTTTAACCAAAGCATTTGATGCCGTATTATTATCGGTTTGATCGGCTACAGACCCAAACCCATAATTTGATTGTTGATTATAAGTTAGTGTAATTGGAATATCTTTTAATGCTTGCATAACAGAGGTGCTTGAAACAAAAGCATCTTGTCCCATCCCTAGAGCTGGCAACTGCGTTGTTGTATTTGTTGATTGATAAGCAACAGTTGCTCCTGTCGAATCTAAAACAGATACTTTTTCAGTGTAACCACTTAATGATGCTAAAGAATAAACCTTACTTACATCAAGATCGCTCACTTGAGGAATCCACTGTCCATCATATCCCGTTACTTTCGTTTGAGGAACTGTAGATCCACTCCACTCAATATCTAAAGGAGCACCGCTTGCTTGAGTAATTTGGGCAAAATTACCATCTGTAATAACATAAGCTAATAATCCTTGATTTGCTAAAGAAGCAGCAACAGCACTCGGATCTAAACTAGATCCTTTCTTAATAAGAATTGTTTCGCTATTAATTTTTAAAGAAATATCTTCAATAGCTTTATTATTTAAATCATATCCGCCTGATGGCAATGCTAGAGAGTATCTTTGTGGTGCATCTAATCCATAATAAACATATTTGTTAAACATGATTGGAACATTCAGAACAAGCTGTTGCGCTCCTGATACATTTGTATTTTCAGAAGGTATATAGCGCAATTCATTACCATCTAAAATCCAATTTTGCTGAGCAGACGCAGGCAATGCCCATTGGAATTCATACATATAATTTTGATTTGATACGCCTGTTAATTCAGTGACAGTCGGTAGATGAATAACAATGTCGGATATTGTTTCTTTTCCTGTTTTATCTGAAAGATCGATGATAGCTTTTAATGTTGTTGTATAGAAAGAACTTTCACTTGAAACTTTATAAATCTCATCACTAATAGCTATACGCTGTGAGCCTGTATTTAAACTTCTTATGATTAAATCTGATTGTGAATTTTGAGTAATAATTGTATCGCCAGCTAATAATGAAGCAGTGCCTCCTGCATTAACATTAACTGTTTGTAAAACACCGTTGACATATCTTGAATATTGACCCGCGGTCACGAAATAGTAAGATCCAGCATCTAGAATTGATCCACGTGCTTCATTATCAATAGTAGCTTCAGCATTATTGCCAAGAACAATAGTGTTTTGATTTAATTGCTCAGGATTTAATGTGATTTGTTCATTTGTTGTTCCTGTATTAATTAAAGAACCGCCTGGTGCTAAATCAATTACATCACCATTGAGCAAACTCATTGGCCCCGGAGTGACTGTTGATCCTATTGATATTTCAGCAGAAACAGCTTGGTTGACAGTAAACTGACTTGCTGGAGTCTGAGAGCCCACAGCCACACTATAAAGTTGACCTGATGGAATTGTCACAACATCACCTAGATGCAACGAGTATCCTGTTGTTGAACTCGCTGAAATAACTGTTGTCACGCCGTTTGAAACAACTGTTGCATTGACTGGCAACAGAGCATATCCGGCTTGATTAATTGTTAAGCTGACAGCTGATGTAGCATCGTTTTTAAATGTACCATTAGAGGATAATCCTACTTTATCGCCTATTAATATTGATTCAAGAACTGGTGAAGTCGATGTGCCTGAAGCTTGGATAGTATAAGTGCTTGGCGCATAAATAGTCGTGACCGACCCATCAGCATTCGTTCTGTAAATAGGAGTCATTGGAGATACTGTATATGTTCCGTCAGATGAAAGAACCACCTGAGCGCCATCAACTGCTGTAAATCCTTCATTAGCATCCAAAGATATTTTAGATTGAAATTCGGCTATTGCATTGACGCTAGCAGTCATTGTTTTATCAAGAACGGCTCTATAATCATAGAAACTTACTTCTGAAATAGCATCGTTTGCAGTATAAACAGCTGTGAAATTTCCAATCTGTGTTTGATCTAATGTTAAATAAATATTTTGAGCTGAATCTACTGCTTTCACCGCATTTTCATAGTTTTCTATAGCATTAATTGTTGCTGTATTTAAAACCCTTGAACTCATTAATGTATTCATGTATGAGGTAATAGATGATGCAATAGTTAAATCAGCAACAGATGATAATCCATATAAAGTATCTGTATTTTCTGATGATAAAATATATTGTTTAAAATAATTCAGATCATTTGTTGTGATGGACATATCTGATTTAGCAGCTTGATAAAAAAGCTGATAAACATCCATCGCATTCAGTGCCTGAGTATTATAGTTTTGAACATAAGTTGAATCATCAGAAGCATTATGAACAGCTGTTTGGTAATCAGTCCAAGCTTGAGCTGTGTTATTAACAGCATCTACAGTTGTAGAAATAATCGAATCATATTGCGCAATATTACCTCTTAACGTACTTAATGTAACTTGATGACCAGTTCCATCATAAAATTGTGTAGTTGTTCCTAATGCGGTTGCAAAAGGGGTTGCTGTTCCTGCTGAATTATAAACATCTTTTAATGTATTTAGAGTCGCTGTTGAGATAGTATTTCCGGCATCGTCAACAATAGTTGTCCCTCCTGCTTGAGCAGTTTTAGCGGCTGCAACTGTTATTGCTGTTTTTGTGCTTCCACTCAATGAGTAAATAGATATATAAGATTGAATATCATCAATGCTTAGTGCCTTATGAGCAGAACTATAAATGTTGGTAAGACCAGCTGAGCGAGCATCAGTCATACTGACAAGAGTTGATGATGCATGGCTAATATTCGAATAAACACTTAAAGTTAAGACTGTATCTGAAGATATATACGATTCATAATTGTTATTGATTGATATGACATCTTGATAACTTAAAGATTTTCCTGTTGCATCTTTATAATTGCTAAGATGTAAAACAGTATCTAACGCTATTGGTGATTTAGCTGCTGTATCTGTATAAACATCATGCAATGTATTAATCACTGAAGTAGCAACAACATTTCCACTGCTATCATAAACGGAACCACTCGATAAAGTTTTTGCGGTTGTCACAGTCACCGGTGTTAAAATACCTGAATTTTGAGTATATAGTGGGATATAATTTGTAACTTGATTTAATGTAATGTTTTTACCGGTATAATCATAGTAACCGCTTATTGCTGTTGACATCGCTAAATCAATAGCTACTGGCTGAGAAGAAGAGCTGTAGACAGTATCTTCAATCTGCTGAGTTCCTTCAACATTATTTAAGGTAATATAATTGTTAATATCGCTATATAATGTTTGAGTTCCGACTAAATTAGAGCTCAAATAATTTTGCAAATAAGCTGAATCTGTTGACGAAACAAGTCCTATATTTTCAAGATTTTTAATTGCATTCGCATAATCTGCATATTGGTCTTTAGCAGCACTTAAATCTTGATTATAAAGAGCACTATTCAATCCAACAAGATAGCCATTTTGATCAATACTAATTGTATTTTGACTTGTAGCATATTCTTTTTGAGTCGAATCAAAAGTTATTTGTTGTAGATCGTTTGCATCGGAATTTAAGAACCATCTCTGTGAATCAAAAGTATTCGATGTGTCTGACATAATTGATAGAATATAACTAGCAGCCAACAATCCATGCGAATTATTTGATAAAGACAATGTATCAAGAGCACTGTAAATATTAATTAATGCCTGTTGTGCAGAATCTTGAACCGATTGAGATGGCTGACTATCAACTGCAATTTGCAAACTATTAACACTATTAAGTAATAACTCATAGTTATCTGTTGTTGATGATGTCGTCTCTAAATATGAATTTATTTCTTTAATAATCATATTTACTGTAGTATCTACACCAGCGTTAAAAGAAGTTGTTAAATCTTGTGGTAAAAACAAGCCTTTTAAACTTAATGAAAACACAGTCGGATTTGTTGAAGAGTTATTATACCCTGTTAAAACTTGCTGCTGATCATTTGTAGCACGCTCTGTTAATAATGATACCAAGAATGGGGTTGCAAATAATGTTGAAGAAACATAGTTTCCATCAATCATCGTTGAGTTATTATTATTCCCACCATTAGTTCCATCATTAGTTCCATCATTAGTTCCATCATTAGTTCCATCATTAGTTCCATCATTAGTTCCACTATTGTTATTATCACTCGTCCCCGTATTAGTCTCATCAGCGCCAGTATTATCTTTATTAGAATCATCGATTGGCGGTACATACACAGGGATTCCTACTATTGGAGTATCAATCGGAGTCACTATCATTGGATCTGTCGGATAGATCGGCTGATTAGGATCATCAGGATTATTAGGATTATTAGGATTATTAGGATTATTAGGATTGCTAGGATCATTAGGTCCATCGATAATATCATCTGGAATTAATGGATATGTTGGATTTGGAGCTGGGGTGTAAGGATCAATATAAGAAGGATCGCTAGAAGCAGGATCAGTAGTTGTAGTATCAGTAGTTGTCCCACCACCACCAGATGAAGTCTTATTATCCCCAGTATTATCTGTCCCACTTTGAGTGTCAGAAGCCCTATTATCAAAGGTTTCAATACCCGAAGTAGCTGTTGTATCTTGTTTTGTTGTCGAGCCGGTTGTGGTTCCAGTTGTGCCAGAACCATCTGTTGTCCCGGATCCGCCGGTTGTATCAGTACCATTTTTATTATTTAATGAATCAATTAAGGATTGCAAATCAATAATAACAGAGCCTGGAGTAGTTGTTGGTGTTGTTGATGGATTTGTTCCAGATCCTGTATTAATAACAATAACATTTCCTGTAGTGCCAGTTCCTGTATTAGTATATGAATAATCATAATTAGTTGTTTGATTATTCGTCACAGTGCTTGATGACAATGGATTTGTTCCATCAGTTCCTGAGCCTGCAGTATTTGAATCACCTGTACCAGAGCTACCACCACCCGTTGAAGTTCCACCTCCTGTCGAAGTGCCACCAGCCGTTGAAGTTCCGCCTCCTGTCGAAGTCCCACCACCTGTTGAAGCAGTGCTTCCATCACTAGAGGTTGTACCACTATTTGTACTTCCTCCTGTACCATCACTGGTTGTTGTGCCTGTATTATAAGTTACATATGAGATAGAACTATCGCCACCGGTTACTGTGACATTACCACTACTAGTTGATCCTGTTGCTGGATTAGTAATAGGTGTCGTAGGGTCGATAGGTTGCGTAATATTTACAATCATATCACCCGTAGTAGGAGTAATAGTTCCATTTGGAGGTAATGTAATATAATAAGAATCACCATAGGTAATAGTAGAACTACTCGTTGTTGTTGTGACTTCTCCAGTACTATCAGTAATTTGAGTACCTGCCGGTACTGTTGCACTACCTGTTCCTTGCGTCTCTATTGTCGCTCCTGAATCAGGTGCAGTATAAGTGCTACCATTAGTGATTGTATAATTATTGATTGTTTGAGTTGTTGGAGACTCTGATTGAGTTGAACCTCCAATAACAGTCATTGTCTCACTGCTCGTTCCATTGTTTTGAATTTGACTACCAGGATTTAAAGCTATCTGATCACCAGGTTTCACATTAATAACGTTACCAGGTTCAACAATTTGAGAACTTGAACCATCAGCCGGGGTATAAATAACTGAATCTGTCCCCGTATTAGAATATTGACCATCACTTGTGATCACCACAGTAGAAGGAGCATTTGTTGATAACACACCACCTGGGGCTAAAGTAACGACATAACTAATTGTATTTGAATCAGCATTAGTATCTAAAGGCTGAGGGTAGTTATCAACGGTTGTTGTTGGTGGGAGAACAGTAGCTGTCACATCAGCTAATGGAGTTATAGCTCCTGATGTCACAGTCATCGATGAATTTCCAGGGACAGTAATAGGTGTCCCATCACTCGTCTGAATAGCTCCTGGAACACCATTAGCATCAATAATCACATATTTCGAGCCTGATACTAATGTATAGTCTCCTTCAGGAACATGAATACCGCCCCGATTTGGAATTGATATTGATGTTCCACCTGTTAAATCAACAACCTGGCCAGGATTTGTATTAGATCCAGTTCCAGAATCTAAATTCATTGAAATATTACTAGTAGGAGTTATTGATCCATTTGGAGCTAAATTAACAAGATCTCCTGGATTCAGGCTAATTGGGTCTGAATTATTATAAACAGTCGTTGCTGTGACAGGTAAAGGGCCAAGATTATCTGATGCATATTGAATGGTTCCACCGCTGAAAACTAATGAGGAGCCAGCAGGAACTGATACATTTCCACCACTACCAATACTTGTAGTAGATGAATGAGTCCCGCTACTATCAATTGTATAGTAACTACCACCTGTTGATGTTGTATAAGTTACTGGACCAGCATCTGATGGAGTTGTTAAAGTCACAGCCCCGCCTGCTGGTGGTGTAATACCCCCCCCTCCCTCAGTCAACGATGTAGTTGCTGTCACTGGTATAGAAGACCCAGCTTGATTATCTGTTTTATATTGGATTGATCCACCACTAAAGACTAATGAGGAACCAGCAGGGACTGTGATATCTCCTCCGGCACCACCTATAGTTGTAGCTGAATGATTTCCACTGCTATCAATCGTATAATAATTAACACCTGTTGATGTTGTATAAGTAATTGGCCCCGTATTTGATGGAGTTGTTAAAGTAATTGAACCACCTACTGGAGCCGTAATAGCACCACCCCCTTCAGTCAAAGGAGTTGTTACTGTCACAGGCACAGAATAATTTTTATAATTAATTGAGTCGCCATTGAAAACTAATGATGACCCTGCAGGTACTGATATAGTTCCACCTGCAGTAACACTTCCTGTTGGCGAAATGGTTCCATCACTAGAAATAGTATGATAAGTACCGCCATTTGGTGCTTGATACGTCAGAGTATTCAACGCATCTGGAGAAGCTAATGTCACTGTTCCTAAAGGTGCTGTTATACTACTACCACCTTCAGTCAATGATGTAGTTGCTGTGACTGGTATAGAAGAACCAGCTTGATTATCTGTTTTATATTGGATTGATCCACCACTGAATACTAATGAAGAACCAGCAGGAACTGCTATATCTTGTCCTGCATTAGCAGTTCCATTAGTCGTCGTGCCACTACTAGCAATAATTGAATAACTGCCACCTGTTGATGTTGTATAAGTTACTGGGCTGGTATTACCTGCTGGAGTGGTCAAAGTAACAGAGCCACCTACTGGGGCTGTAATAGGCGCCCCACCTTCTATTAAAGGAGTGGTTGCAGTGACAGGTACTGAAGAACCATTAACACTATCTGTTTTATATTGAATTGATCCACCGCTGAAGACCAATGAAGAACCAGCAGGGACTGTGATATCTTGCCCTCCATCAACTGTCCCTGGAGTTACACTTCCATCACTAGCAATAATTGAATAACTGCCACCTGTCGATGTTGTATAAGTTACTGGGCTTGTAGCTGCTGGTGCTGTTAAGGTTAGTCCCCCAGTTGGCGTTAAAAGAGGATTTCCACCTTCAGATAATGAGGTAGTTGCTGTCACTGGTATAGAAGAACCATTAACACTATCTGTTTTATATTGAATTGATCCACCGCTGAAGACTAATGAAGAACCAGCAGGAACTGTTACATTTCCTCCACTACTAATACTTGTAGTAGATGACTGAGTCCCGCTACTATCAATTGTATAATAAGTACCACCTGTTGATGTTGTATAAGTTACTGGGCTGGTATTACCTGCTGGAGTGGTCAAAGTCACAGACCCACCTGTTGGTGGTGTAATAGGCGCTCCACCTTCTATCAACTGAGTTGTTGCATTTATTGGTAACGTAGAGCCGTCTGTACTATCAGTTGCATATTTAATTGAGCCGCCAGTAAAGACTAATGTTGAACCAGCAGGAACGCTAATATTGCTATTAGCGGGTGCTGTTTGTGGCTCAGATGCCTGTCCACTACTAGAAATAGTAGAATAAACACCGCCTGTTGAAGTGTAATAAGTAATTGTTGACGTTGATAAAGTTGTAGTAATTGTCGTTTCACCACTAGCAATATTTCCAGAAGTAGTATCTCCTGCTTGCAAAGTTTGTTGGACCTGAGCCGCTGGTACAGTAGTAGTTGTTGTTGTACCATCTGGATTTGTTGTTGTGATTGTCGACCCAGGTGTTAATGTCGCTGTTGTCTGCTCTGTAATTGTAATAGTCGTTGGATCTTCAACTGTGAAAGCATATCCACCTTGTAATGAAATGACGAATGATCCTGCTAAATTTGAAGAGTTCATATCACTTTGTGAAAAGAGCTCATGAGATATTGTTAATTTCTGGGATCCTGATCCATGACTAATCAAGGATGTTCCGTAGATTTTTAATTGATCTCCTGCTGAAACATAAATCATCTCGCCTGATCCAATAATTTGTGGAACAGTACTGCCAATTTTTAAGTACTCCCCACCACCTGATACTTCATAGGATCCACTTGTATTGAATAACACATGTGAATTAGATTCAAGAATCAATGAGGAGGCAGGAGCCATCGATACCTGGAATCCCAATTCAGGATTATTTACTTGCCCGGAAATATCTGTCACTTTAGCATCGCTAGTACCAACATTAATAATTGAACTAGTTTTACCTAAAGATATTGCATCTCCTGCAATTAAGGATACTGTTTCACCAGAAGCAACAACGTAGTTATACATTTTTCCATCATTGCCAAGTCTGGTGATGACTCCACCATTAACAAATAGATACGTTGCATTAATTGGTAAATATATTTTTACACCATTTTCAGTATATAACTGATCATTTGGATGCATTGTATAAGTAACAGCATCAGGCGCTATTACTGGATTATTAGAGCCCAAATTAAGTAATAGTGCTGCTGTTGAACTTGTCGATGCATTTGAAGATCCTGCGGCAACTGAAGAGCTGTTGGTAACCACTGTTGTTGTTGCGCTTACAACCTGATCGGTGCTTGAATCAATTAAGGCGCTATTCGTAGGATTTAAAATTAAAACATCGTTCGATAAAACCCCAACTGAAGTTGTTCCCGATAAATCAACAACGGCTCCCCCAATAGAAACTGAGGCTCCCAATTCATTTTCTGGCAAATTATTGACAGTAGAGATTGACTGAACACCGTTTTGAGTTGATGAGTCCTCGGTAGGATTCATGGTATTAAAAGGGTTAGCTGAACGCTCTAGGAATGCACTACTTGTTGAAGGCGCGGTCGTTGTAAGCACAGCTCCAGGTGTAGGCACAACAGCACTTTCTGGGTTATTAATAATTAATGTTTTTGCATCACTGACAATAACTGTTTGAGTGTTATTAAGATTATCTCCATTTAAAAGTTCTGTTTCTACTATTTTTTGATAATCAGCAACACCGATTTGAGCTACTTTTTCAGCAGGATCTGTGAGATGAGCAATTCCATTAAGCTCTGTATAAACTCGAACATCAACAGGTTTAAAGAGGCTAAGAATATCATTACCAGAAAGACCTACAACAGAACTTTTATTTAGCTCAAAACTCATAAAGACATCTTTTAAAGATGGTGTTGAGCCGTCGGCGTTAAAAGGTAATGCGAAAGTAAATGTTTTGTAATTTAATCCGGTAGAAGAGATATACTTAACACCGGAAATATCTTGAGGCTGAATTGTTTCAAATCCTTGAATCGCTGTTCCTCTATCAGCAAGATCTAAAATTTTATAATTAACTACCCAAGGAGTGTTGGCATCTATCACCGGTAAATCAACTTGAATATAAGCTGTTGTGCCAGGATAAGAGGCAGGCAACTGGATATTTAAAGCACCCATTGTGCTAAAAGTTGAATTTGTTTGCGTAATATTTCCATCATAAACAAAATCACTATAAGCCGTTCCATCAGCAACTTTATTGGCAAAACCTACAAATTGTTGCATAAATGTATTATCAGCAATGTCTGTTTTATTAAATGCTAAAATAACTTTTGGGGTTTCAATTTGAGCAATCGTTGCACCGCTATCATATGAAACAGTAAAGTTCATTGCTAAATTAGCAGCATTAAGTCCAGGTAAATAAACATCTGCTTGTCCTTGGGCATCTTGAATAGCTACCCAGCCACTATTATCCTGACGAGCAAGTTCTTTGCTATCAATTGCTAAAGAGTCTAATAAGAATGAATTGATTGTAAATGATGATGTTGTTGCATCGACTGTATCAAAAATAGGATCTACTAACGACTTATCACTTTGAATAAGTTTATATAACTCTGGAGATTCTGTTGTGATTCTGATATTTAATGAGCCATCAGCGTTTTGATTATAATAAATATGTGCTGATGAATCTAATGTTTGAACAAATTTAACAATATAGCTCAACGAAGCTGTTGGTTGTGCAAAAACACCATAAATTTTCTGAGTTGGTGTTGAACTATTAACATTAGTAATATCAATATCAGCAGGAACGCCTTGATCGACACTTAAAGAATATCTGAATTCTATTGGGAGATTTTTACCATTTTTATTGATATTGTAGATATAATTTATTGCATCAGCATTATCAATCACAAAATAAGTATCTTTTTCATCAATAATGTTAGCTGCGCCTAATGAGCTTAATTCACTTAAGCTGTTAACAACAGGTAAGCTTTGATCGTAATGAATCACCGCATTATTAGGAACATAAAGTTTTTGAATATAATTATCTGGATTTGCAAGATTATTAAAGACTTCAAAAGCGACAGTTTCTGAGCCCGTATACTCTATAGAATCTTTTGTTTGATCAAAAGCAGTGACATTATCGGCTGATAAAATAATCGAATATTGATAATTTTTACCTAAATAAGCGCCATCGAGAACAAATTTTTGTAAAGGATTTGTAGTATCCATCTCAGATCGAGCATACACAATATTATTTACATCTTTGATAAGCAATTCTCGAGCTGTATTATTTGTTGTCATGACTTGCGAATCTAATTTGAAATTAGAATTTACAACACCAAAATCACCAATATCGGCTACGCTAAAAGATAATACTTTTTGCCCTGATGACAACGTACTGACTGTATAGGCTGATGTCGAAGTGGTACTAATTTTAGCTGAGTCTGATAAGCTATCAAATCCTGTTGAATTGTAATAAATTTTTGAATAATTTGAAGGGCTTAAAGTGATCGAAATTGTTCTTGTATCACCTGTTCCAATATAACTGATAGCATCAGCATGGAACATTGATACTATATCTGCATTATTGACATCATCGATTTGATTAATATGAACAACAAGCTGTGCTCCATTATTAGAGAAAGAAGACCAAGCATCATTTTTATTAAACCAACGACCTTGATCATCAGTTTTCGCTATTAACTCAATATCAGGATTAATAACATCTGCAAATTTTATTTTGTCTGCGCTTAAATCGGTATAGGTAGGTTGTGTACCTGATGCAAATGTAATAAATTTTCCTGAATAACTATCCATCACAAAAGGTGATGCTGTTGAATCGTGCGCTAATTGATAATTTGGATTAAGAACATCATGAAGATATTTTTCTAAAGAAGGTGTAGCATATTCTAACGTAGAGTTAACTGGCGCATAGAGTTTTTGAGTAAAGACGCCATCTTTATAAACTTCAAAAGCAATGGTATCTGTTGGATTAATCGAAACATCTGATGAATTTGAATAGACTTGAGTATCATTAATTGCAAAACTATATTTCAATCCACTAAGATTCGAAGAGTCTGTATAATCGAAATGTCTTATATCAACAGCATCTGCTTCTGTTGATTTCATATAAACTGTATCACTATTTGAAGAATCAACTAAGCGATACTCTCCACTTGCAACTACCAAACTCATATTATCATGGACAACTTGTACAAGATCTAAGGCGCTTTGCTGGATAGATAATTGCGGCCCTGTTAGAGTGTATTCGTTGGCATGAACTCCTGTAGTCAAAGAAGATCCATTGAAAGAAATGGTATTTGGAGCATTTCCATTAAAGTAAACATAGCATGTTCCATCAGTTTCCACAGAAGTAAAACTTGAAGGGAACTGTGTTGCAAGATAGTTTTGTAAAGAAAGCGCGCTTGTTTTATCAACAACTTCTATATATTCAAGGCCAAAATTTGTAAGCATGCTATCTTCAAAGCTTAAAACTTGTCCAACAACATAGAATCTTGAGTCAGCATTATCCTGGCTCATTGGGATGCCTTGGTAGCATAAACTTGAAGGAATATTTGCCTTGCCTTCAGCATTGGTTCCAAAATCAATAGAAATATTTTTATTTAAATCGCTAGTGATAGTAGCGCTTATAGCAGAAGATGCTGATGGTGTGCCTAAAGCTTTTTGCAGATTAGCTGTACTGATAGTATCAAAGCCGTTCGCATCTTGCGTGACAGGACTGATATTTAAAATACCTTTTGGATTTTTTGCAGCTAATGTTGCCCAATCTTCTGCATAGCTATATTGACCAAAGGCCATATTAACTAAAACAGCGTCAGGTTTAATTAAGTTTGTAAATAAATAAGAATCAGCAGATTGAGCTGTGATTTGAGGATTTTTAAAAGCGTAAGCATCGTAAGTGATTTCAGAAGACTTAGTTGAATTTTGGCCATCATTATATAAATACACTTTAAATGAATTTTGATCTTGAATCTCAAAGCTAATATTTTGACCTGAATTATTAACATAAGTATCTAAAGGGTCAAACTGAGAATAAGAATTCGTACCTGCGATCGCTAAATTAATTTGAGATGAGTTACTTGTTAAGCTGCTTCCAAGATTAAACTCTTGTAAAGCTGCAGCCGCATCCATTTGACCCTCTAAAACGACTGTTGTGCCTTGTTTTATTTGTACTGTAGAGCCAGAAGCATCTATGGTTAATCCTTGTAAATTCGATACTAAATCTTGAATATGATTACTATCTATGATTAAGGTTGCCGTTTGAGATCCTGCTGAAAGATCTTTTGAAATATATAAACTTGCACCTGTTAGATTGCTAGATTGATTTAAAATTCCATTTTCATATAAATTTGATTCGTAAGAATTATCGCTAATTTTAACATCGTACATTACTTTAGAGGTTGAGTTATCAAAGTCAACATTTTTGGTATCGCTATTTTGAGCAAAAGAATCAGCTCCAGTTATTGTTGCAGATAATGTTAATCCAGGTACACTAGCTTCTAGATGTTGCATATTGTTTTTAGAATTTGTATCTGCTGTAGCAATAGTCGTATCACTAGCAGCATCTTTAACTAAAATAGAAGTTGATGTCGATCCGCTTAGTCCAAGATCTGTATACTCTCTTGCAATATCTTGCAAACTAAAATTCGCAACAGCAGAATCCATCACAACAGTAGCAAGATTTGAATTTTGATCACAAGTTACTACTTGTATCTCGCTATCTAAGGTCTGTTGTGATGTTAAAGTGATATTTGCCGATCCATCATTCATAAATAATTTATGAATAAATCCATCAGTTGTTCCTATATCAAATCCAATTTTATCTGTCGCAGAGTTGTATGAGGTATAAGGGCTGATTGGATTTGCATCAATACTAACTTCATCAAATAAATAGAGGCTTGCTCCGTTCATATCAATAGCAAATTGCAGATTGTTAGATTGCGCGTTTGCACTCTCAACAAAATGCTGCATTTTTTCAGAGGAATCTAATTCTGAAACAGCATAGGGATTTCCTTCTGAATCAGAGACAGTAATGTGATTAGCATTAATGGTTACATTTCCTTGATCTAAAATGAATGTTGCTTTAGAAGGATCGCTGAAAAATCCGGTTAAAGTCACTTGATAATTAGTAGAATCTGTTGTTGCAGAACCTAAATATTTAAAAGTTGTTGATGAAAAATAATTTAGATAGTCAGCTTCACTATCAAATGTCACAATCGCGTCATTACCATCTTTCTCAATAGTTGAAATAACAGATGTTGAAGTGACTGTATAAGTTGAGCCAGAGTTAGTTGTAGTAACTGTACTTGTTGGATCATTGATTAAAGCTGCTAGCCCTTGAACAAGCTGAACATCTGTTGTTGATCCTGAGTTAACAATAGAATATTCAACAGTAGCGTAAGGATTAGAAGCAATCACATCTGACCATGAAGATGCGGACTCATTGTAATACCATTTAGCAGTTGTACCAGTTGATTCAGCTAAAACTCTGGTAGCATTCTGCCCAGCAAAACTAAATGACGTATCAACAACTGAATCATAACCTTTAGTAATAAAGTTATCGTTTGTAGCAATTTTTGTTGTTCCATTGAAAAGCTCTGGAATAACTGTTGTACTTAAATTCCCATAATGAACAAAAGTTTTTGTGCCATTAACATACATAGCATCTGATGACGACTGAAGGTTTGCGATAGTTGGAGCTGTTTGTGTTAAAGCGCTAGCATTAGCTTCAAAGATTTTATTAATCGCTGTATATTTTTGAGTATTAGTCAAACTAGAGTACGTTGAATCAACGGATAAATAGCCTGTAAATGATTGGGCATTTGATCCAGTTACAGCGTTATATTCATACCCTTTTATTAAGTTACTCCAATCTGAAGTATATAACCAAGATGATGGTACTGTTGTTTGAACAAGTAAAATATTAGGAGCAACAGTTCCTGCAAAAAGAGTGGCAGAAGCCCCCGTCGTTGTTGAAGTATCAGTGATGATTGGAGCTGTATATTTATTTAGAATAAATGAGCCATTCTGATCATTCAACGCATGAGCGTCTAAAGTTAACAAGGCTAAGCTTGTCTTAGCATCAGTATAATTAGCCGTTATTGTTGACACGCCAGAGACAGTGGTCGTTGTTGGCGCTGAACTTAATCCTAAAAATAGTTGTTTTGTTGCGTCATTTGCTGTAGCTAATGATTGTTCTGCATCAAGAGTCAGACTCACAGCTGCTTTATTTGTAGCTAATGTTCCATAGGAAGATGTTGAATAAATCCAATTTCCCTCAGTTCCTCTAGAAAGAACAATATCCGGAGTTACAGATTTATCAAAAACATAAGTTGCAAAAGTATCTTCTGTTAAAGCAGGAGATGATGTTGTATAAGCCGAACCAATAACTTTATTATCAGGGGCCCATAAATGCTCTGTATATGAAGGATCGCCAACAGCACCAGTATTAACATCTAAAGCAACTGTTTGTGTCCCATTAAAGATTATTTTATTATCTGATTGAGTATATGCATTTTCATAGACGGTTGAAGTTTTATCCTGAATACTTAACGCAAAAGAAAGATATTGAGGTGACCCAGCTACTAATTTAAATGCTTGTAATGAATCAGAGCTTAACATCGAGCTTACTAAAACTGGATTATTTGAACTATCTTGGGCTTCAAAATTATTTGAAGCATTTGCATGAATTCGTCCAGAAATTAAATTAGTAAAACTTTGTACAGAGCTACTACTAAATGTTAAAACACCTTGTGCAGAATAAGTATATCCTGTTGAACTGCTTGATGGTGTAATGACTGCGCCATTATAATAAACCGTTCCTACTGGATTAGTAATAGTAACAATACCATTACTGATTGTCACCTGGTCTTGATTGACTCTAAAAGCAGCAGCTAAAGATGCTTTATCAGCTGTTGTGACTCCTAGTAATATATTAACAAGTCCATTTGCATCTGTAGGCCAAGATGTTGTTTTTTTATAAAACCATTGCCCATAATGATTATCTTGTTCAAGTAAGACGATATCTGGTTTAATTGTCGTGGCAAATCTATAAGTGCTCGCATTATCTTTATTGATGATGGAAGCAGCACGAACAGGATCAATCACTAACGTACTTGACTGACCTGCATCGATCACAATAGGTAACCCTTTATTTGAGACTGTGATTTCATTTAATGCAGGAGTTAGTTTTTCATTAATAACTTTTTGTAGGCTATTTGTTGTATTATTAATCGTCACCGATTGTAAATCTTGATAGTAAGAAAGAGCGTTGTAATCAACTCTTGTATCAATATTCATTGAGTATTGATCAGCCTGAGTATCAATATTTCTTAAATCTAATGATTGATAACTCGTTGAATCAAGAGATGTCATGCTAGCAAATGAATTTTGTGAATCAATTGCTAATGCTAAATTTCCGATTGTTGCTAATTCTGGGATTTTGACAACAAAGTCTGAATTTAAAGATGCATCATAACTAGAAGATGATAATTTATCTATCGAATTTGAAATATCATAAGCAAATTTTGTTGATGATAATGAGCTGATGGTAACAGTCAGTTGATTGCCAGTTGCGGTAACATCTGTATAAGCGCCGTTATCTTGAATAGTCTTTAAACCATCTAGTGCAGATGTTGTAGTTCCAAAAACAATTGAGGTATCAGATACTGAAATAATTTTTGCATTTTTATCAGATAGCCTGATAAATGCTAATAATTCATTAGCTTTTTGATTATCATCAGCTGGGATATCTTTCATCACAACATAAGTTTGTCCACTTAAAACAGTGCTGTGATCTAAGGTTAAGAACTTTATTGTTTGATCGGTCAATGGAATGTTAGTTAATGATGCTCCATTTCTAACGGCTTCTGGATAGCAATAATCGACTTTTAAATTTTGATTATTTTCATCGATAACATATTGAATACCAACATTAGAGTAATTCTTAGGTAATCCTAGAGCTGATTCACCTAATGTTGAAAAATTAACAGTAATTGGCAATCTTGAATTATCGGAAAATACTAAATACGTTCCTGCTGTAGAGTCAGTGCCTGCTTGATGAAAATGAATATTAAACGTTGGGTCTTCACCTAATATTGAACCAGCTTGTTTAAGTTGATTTCTAATAGAATTCACAACATCTTCATTTGAACTTGTTAAGCTCAAACTGAAAGGCTCTAGAACAACCCCATTCAGCATGACACTACCTGCAGGGAAGTTAATAACAGAGCCGGCAACTCCTACTTTTAAAGGAAGAAAGACTGTGTTTTCAGTTGTAAATCCTGTTATTCCATAATCATACACATGCATATCGCCATCAAGGTGCAATGACAATTCTGTTGCTAACGGGTGAGCTACAACATTAGAGGTAATAATATCAACTTGCGTTGTTTGAATAGATGATGTTGTAAATGTGGCAGTTGTCCCTGTATTAGGGTTTGTAAATTCATAATTATTAAATAATTGATACCCTAAAAGAGAATTGCTGCTGATTGTATTTGTAACAGTGATATTTGATCCACTGCTTGCAAAGGTTAAGGTTAAATTTGAATTTTCAATAAAGGAGTAACTTCCATTTGAAGAATCGGCTTGAAACTTTACAACTCCAAATATCTGTGAAATCCCTAAGTCTGAATCTGTTGGATTTAATTTTAACGTATAATTTCCTTGAGCATCTTTGTAATATTGATATTTATCTGCAAGGCTATAAACATTATTATTAGCATCTTTATATATTAAGTACTGTCCAAAATCAGTTAATGATGTATAAGTTACTGAGCCAGTTTGCTCTGCTTTATTAATAACATCATATAACCCCATAGTATCTATTAATTTTTGTATCTCATTAACAGTACCGCCTGAGGTGTATTGGGTATTATTAACTAAAATCGAAGTAAAGAAACTATAATTCGAAATTGAAATTTTAATTTGATCATTAGTATTTGCATAACCTTGATTTGGCAATAAAGTATAAATACTTCCTTCAACAAGCTGCTGATAATCAATTTGACCTGATCCATGTTGATTATTATAGGTTTGAGCCAAATCTATAAAATCACTCATAAAAGAAGGATTAAAGGGGTTATAAGAATTTAAATTATTCACAACATTAACAAAATCAAGAACTTTTTGATAAGTTGATGGATCGCTAGGATCGGCTAATGTTAATATTTTATTATATGCATCTTTATATAGATTCCCACCGCTATATGATGGGCTAGTATATTCAAGAATACTATACCCGCTATTCTCAAGACTCTGACCATTAATTTTCACATCAACAGTAAGATCTTCTTCAGCAGAAGAACCCAGTAAATAAGCTAAAATATTAAAATCTTTTTTATAAGCAGCATCGACAACAGAATTTAAAATCTCTAAAGAATGCTCAGCCCCTAAATCAGCACTATTAAATACTTGGGGCTGATTAGAGGTAATTGAAGGATATAATTGCTCATTGGACTTTAAAATCACTTGAAGATTTGGATCTAAGCCTGCACCGAGTTTATATTCATTAGAAGAATAATCTACTAAATTAGTAACTTCTGTTCCAATATTTGCAACAATAGGATCTTTGGATATTCCAAAAACATTTTCAAATTTTTCAGCATCCGCTGCTAAATAATAAGTGATGGTTCCATTTGAAGCAGTAACGCTATAAAACTCTAAATTCGTCGTATGATCTAATTTATAAATTTCATTTGTTATTGGATCTCTATAGATAAAATCCTTTCTAAAGTCATATGTTGATGAAAATGTAATTAAACCAGAAGTTAAATTCTCCGATCTAGAAATGACGACAGGTGACGTTGATTGACCTGCTGTTGTATCAGTATCAAGCGCATCTTTAATAATTTGAAGCTCATTTTTAGCAGCTGAATCACCTATAGCATAACCATGATAGCCTACTAATAATTTTGTAGTTGGGTCTACCATATCATTTAATGATAAATTCAATGTTCCATATAATGATGGGTTTGTTTTTATAAAACCAGCGATCAATGTATCATTGCTAATATCAGTGTCATTATCATCAGGATTATTCGGATCAATATTATTTATAGGATCATCCGGATTGTTAGGATTATCCGGATTGTTAGGATCATTAGGATTACTAGGATCTATAATCTCAGGGGGAATAACTGGCCCGTCACTAGGATTATTATCAATCACTGTTGGATCCGTATCTGAAGGATTCACAGGCGTTGGGTTTGGTGCTGGAATATATGGGAATGGTAAAATAGGATTAATAATAATCGGTAATGGAGGAGCGATATCTCCTGAATTAACTGTCAGAGATGAGTAAACATCACTACTTAATGTCATATGAACAAAATTATCATACGCACTATTTGTATCAACAATTGCGGCAACTTTTAAGTTCATTGAAACATTATCTAAATTATTTGATGTTAGTTTATCTGTTTGACTAAACATCAATTTTAAATTTGAAATATCAGCATCAATATCATTATTTGCATTAAGCGCCGTAGTATCTTTTATGACTAATTCTGCATTTGATTGAATGGTCGTTATTCCATTCACTGTTGTCATAATCACAGGGGACGATAAGCTATCACCTGATTGCAACTGTGTCACGACATACGTATTATTTGCAATTTTAGTTACTGCTACATTACCTGAACTTGTGGTGACATTTAATGATAATCCACTAACTGTAACGGTTTGGCCATTAACAGTGATTGTTCCAGCGCTTGTTTGAACTAATGATTGTGATGCAAGATCTAAATCACTAGGAATGTTATTAAGAGTCCATGCACCCAGAGCAGAAATTCCTTTTGTTGTAAACACATAGTCTTGATTATGCTCAACATTCAAATTTTCTTTTAATGGATCTGTTGCTGTATAATCAGTTAAAACTCCAAGCTGGATAGTAAATCCATCTCCGGAAATATCTTGAGATAACGATTGAGCTTTTAAAAATCCAAGAGAGTCATGTAATTGCGCAGTTGTGATAGTCTGACTACCATTAAGGAATTGATCATATTTTGCTGCTAATGAAAGCTCTTGCTTTAAATTGTTAACAAGACTGGTTAATTCAGCGTTAGTATCAATATCTGTTGTAACCTTAGCGAATGCCCGATAATAGATCTGAGGCAATAATGATAAATCATAAATCCCTAAAGAATATAATCCTGTCGTTTCATTAAATTTAAAATCTACACTATCAAGCAACGATGTATTATCTAGATTTGATAATTTTTGAGTGACACCTGATTGATTGATAAAAAATAGATTAGAAATATCAATCGCACTACTTAAAACTAAAGCACCATCTAAATTTGTGGATACTTGTATTGTGTTATTATTGTATCCTGCATTGACAGAAATTTGATCTATAAATGCTTCTATATTTTTAAGAGCTGTTGGCGAAATTGAGCTGCCACCGACCATCGTAGCATGAGCAACTCCTGCTGAGTATGCTTCAATGCTCTTCATATAAGCATTGACTTGAACATATTGTTCATACGTAGCGGTTGCGCCCATAGGCGTGAAAACATAATTCAGTTGCTGATCAGTAAAACTATTATTTGTTTGAGCAATAACGGAGTCTGTTGTTAAAGCTTGATCATTTGTATAAGTGATTGTGATATCTTGGCCATCACTTGTGTGGAAATGAGCATCCACTGATGACCCTGATAATGTTAGTTGCCTTAAGACGTCTGCTGAAAAATATTTATTCCCATCGATTGTCATCATGATGGATTGATTATTAACAATCACATCAGTGATATTGTCACTTAAACCTATTGGATCAGAAAGTAATCTTTCATTAGATCCTAAGGTCATCGATTGTGTAACGCCATATCTAGAAAAAGTATATTGATTTACATTATTAACACTATCATAATCGCCTAAAGTATACACTAGGCTTGTCACAGCACTGATAGTAACTTGTGCATTTCTTCCTGCTAAAATATCGGTAGGATTTCCTGTCGCATCCCATGCTGCATTATAAGCATCTGCTAACTGAGTTGCTAATTGTGATGTTGAGCCTGTAGCGGTTAATGTGTAAATATTTTTTGTCGTAAGATCTGATCCAAAAGTTCCTGAAATTAAGAACTTTCCGCCTTGATTTAGCAAATAAGAATCAAAAATCCATTGTTGTTTGTAAGTGCTATTTGAACCAGAAGTTTCAGTTTGAAAATTATTTCCTAGCTCTTCTACATCATTATAAGTACTTACTTTACCTGTTACTGGCGCATAATCATTTTTAATAATTTCTTTTGTGAAATAGTTAAAGGCATCAACCACCTGAACATCAGATGTAGTGGATGATGTGGTTGTTACTGTATCTAATTGGATAGGCCCTTTAAGAACACTGACATAATTAGAGCCTGATGATGATTTTATTAATAAATTTAAAGTAGCACCAGCAGGAACGATACCATCAGGAACAGCTAAGATCATCTGATTATTAAAAAGATCTGTCACCTTTAAGGTATCAAGAACCTGTTGATCTAAATCTATCTCTGATTTAATCAAAGACTCTGCTGCCAGAATAATCATGTTGTATGATGCGGCGCTTCTAAAAGCTTGTTCAAAAACCCCATTGACATACCCGCTACCATTAGGATCGATAAACATCGCATAAAATAAGGTTGATAATTGGTCAGCGATGTCTGGATTATTAAGTGTTAATGTGCTGAATTTATTTAAAATATCATTAACAAATCCTTTCGCATCATAAGTTGAAGGAGGTGTTGATAAGAAATTTTTAATTAGTTCTAAGTCACTAATTGTATCTTCAACAAGTTGATAACTACTATTATCAATTTTTGATTGAAACGCGGTTACTGGTAAAGTTAGTTCCCATTTCGTTGCTCGACCTGAGCCGTCAACAGGCCCAACAGCAACCCAGTTATGAGCGTCTGTTAATGCGGATGCTTTTAACCATCCTTGTGAAGCAATCACTGGTACAAAATCTAAGTTCTCTGTCGCAACATTAACAGCGGAAGGGAAAGTCATCACTATTTTATAACTTTCAGCGGTTGCTGCTGTTAAAGGAGCTGCTGTATATTGCAAGCGAACTAGTTGATTAGTAGAGGCTGCGCTCAATCCCCCAGTGAAATTATCACTTGCATTTAACTGACTTAAATTAACAGCTAAACCACCATCAAAAAGCATCTTAAGAGGGCTGTTTGATGAAAAATTTTGATTATAAAAACTTGATAAGATATAAGAACTATAAACATCGCTTTCAAATCGACCCATAAATGATTGACTGATGTTTGTTTGAAAATACTGCAATGGAAAAGCAAGGCGTTTTTCATTGAAATAAAAGTAGATCATATTATTCTCTAAATCGATTAATAGATCTTCTGTTAATTTAATAAATAATTCTCTAATATGTGATACAACTGACCCATCAGCTTGCATGATTTGAATATTAGAAACATTTAAAGGCGAATTATTTGTTTCTATATTTGTTTCATCTTTAGCTTGAGTCTTATCAGCAATCACATAAACATCATCAAAGCCTTCTTTTGAATCTTGCTCAGATGATGTTTGATCATTTTGTTGATCTTGCTGCTGTGCATCTTGACCTATTTGTACATCAGGATTTGAGTTTACAGTATTAGGTGCATTTTGATCCGCTGCTACTTTATTTAAATTATTTAATAAATCATTTAAACGATCAGCTGATTGAGCCGCACTTAAGACATCTCCTAATGGAGTTCTAAATTCAAGGATGTGTCCTTGCCTTAAATCAAGTTCATCTCCAAGATAAATATCGTCTCCAGCCTGCAGCTGCACAAAGGTATTGGTTCCTGCTCTTTTAACGAGAATCGTCCCTGTGATAGCGTTAGCCGTACCTACTACCGAATCCATTTTATTTGATGGGTCATTAGCCATAGTTTATTCGCCTTTTTTTCTCTGCATTTATTATCGACAGCCAAAAAATAAACTTTAGGGTTAAAAGTGTTCTTTTCATCAAATAAGAGTGATAATCTTAGATCTAGAGAACCAACAGGGGGTCATTCATGACAACAGAACTTAGTAAAAAAATTCAAGAAGCTTCCGAAAACCTAGAAACTATCAATGACTTGATTAGATTTTCGATTAGCGAATTTAACAAAAACGAACTATTTTTCGGACATGGTACAGAAAATAGTTTGGATGATGCCGTTGCTTTAGTCCTTGCTTCATTGCACCTGCCTCCAGATTTAGATGCTGCTTATTTTCAAACAAAAATTCTTCCTTCAGAAAAAAAACTGATCTTAGAAAGAATTCAACGCCGAATCGAAACAAGAGAGCCTGTTGCTTACTTAATCTCTGAAATTTACTTTGCTGGATTTCATTTCTATGTAGATAAAAGAGTCTTAATACCTCGCTCACCTATTGCTGAATTACTTGAAGAAGAGTTTTCACCTTGGATAGATGGCGATAGTATTGAAAGAATTCTTGATGTCGGTACAGGATCTGGCTGTATTGCTATTGCCTCCGCATTATATTTCCCAACAGCATCAGTTGATGCTATTGATATTAATGCTGATGCTCTTGCCGTTGCTCAAATTAATGCCGATCGTTACGATCTAGGCGATCAACTCAGACTAATTCAATCTGATTTATTTGAAAAATTGACTCCTGCAGATAAATACGATGTTATTATTGCAAATCCTCCTTATGTCCCATCTTCTAGCATGGAAACATTACCTGAAGAATATCGTCACGAACCAACCTTGGCTCTAGATGGTGGTCCAGATGGCTTAAAACTTGTTGATAAAATATTAGTTCAAGCCCTTGATCACTTAACACCAAATGGTATTTTGATCGTCGAAGTAGGTGAAGCTCAACAAAACTTAGAAGAAAAATATCCAAATATTCCATTTACTTGGTTACAATTTAACCGCGGTGGAGATGGTATTTTCCTTTTAACAGCAGAGGAACTTAAAGAGTATCATAGCGAAATTTGTACTAGAGCAGCACAAGCTTAAAATGTGAAAAAAAAGCAATCTTATGCCATGCTATTGTTATAAAATCATCATGGTTTAAGATTGCTATGCCTACATCAATTATTCTTATTAAAGATCAACTTTCGAGCTTATCTGAACTTTTAAATTTCTTTTTAGATAATAATGTCTCTGTTTCTATGGCGACTGATATTAATCATGCATTTAGCATCCTTGCTCAAGAAAGTCATTATTTTCAAGGAGTTGTCATTGAAGATGTTTTGCTTGAGAAATCTCAAGATTTTATTTTGCAGTTAAAGACTCATCAAGCCCATGCCGGACTACCCATCATTCTTCACGGACAATTAAGTAACGATGATTATATTAAAGGCTTTCCTCATATTAATGAAAAGGAAGATTCTAGTCATATCTTAAAAATCCTCAAAGATCACCTTGCTTTATCAAAAGTTGCGCGATCTGATTTTGGAATTATGAAAAAATCAATATTTGAAATCAAAAACTTAAATCAAGCTCAGCTTTTATCTGTTCATCTTTCCTCGCAATTTCCTAACCCCGAACATATTTCAGTTGGTATTTCTGAATTGTTACTGAATGCAATTGAACATGGAAATTTAGAAATAAGTTTTGATGATAAGAGCGAACTGCTTAAAAAAGGCATTTGGCTGGAGGAAGTTCAGCGCCGATTAAAAGATCCTACCTATTCTTCAAGATTTGCTACAGTCATCTTTGAGCGATTAGAAGATAGAATTAAACTAACTATTGAAGATCAAGGAAAAGGCTTTAATTGGAAATCTTTCGAAGAGTTCGATCCTAGACGAATGCTTGCTGCCCATGGTCGCGGTATCATGATGGCGCGTTCTTTTTCATTTTCAACTTTAAGTTATAATGACAAAGGAAATATTGTTTCGGCTGAATTACTCTTTAATAATCAAGCTTAAGTTTAAAACTTAAATTTTAAATTGATAAGAGAATCAAACTCTTATCAATTTAAATAGTAATTTCCCATGTTAGTAATCGCTCACAAGCTCTCTTAAAGCTACCTTTTAATTCATTTTTTGAACGATTTACTTTGAAAATACCTCGTGTTCTATCTTGATAAAATAACCCAACAACAACTGGCTTTTTAAGCTCTACAAGTAACTGAGCATGATTTTTTTTACCTTGATAGATAGTTTGCTCATCGGTAACATCGATTGTCCATTCCCCTTCATGCAAAACTAATGTTTTATCAGTATCGTAAACAATTGTCTCGCCAGGCCAAACTGAACAAAGCATCGGATTATCAATAACTTGACGACCAAGCGATGCAAATGATTGATCATTAAAAATAGGGCAGTTTTGATAAATTTCAATCAAACTCGTCCCCTGATGATCTAAACTAGCCGAGATGAGTCGCTGCATTAATATCGATTGAGTATCTAAACAACGACCAACCATTGAAGCGCCGCTTGCTAAAGCTACTGATAATGCTTCTAATGGTTGTTCTTGATGCCCATCCAAAGATGTTTTTGTTACTTGCCCTAATTGAGAGGTCGGTGAAGCTTGCCCCTTCGTTAATCCATATACCCTATTATTTAAGAGAAGCACTGTCACATTGACATTGCGGCGAAGCATATGCATTAAATGATGTAAGCCTATACTTAATCCATCACCATCGCCTGTAATGATAATAACTGGCAAATTTGGATTAGCCAATGCGATTCCTGTAGCTATACAGGGTGCTCGACCATGTATTGTATGAAAACCATAACAAGATAAATAATATGGTAATCTTGAAGCACAACCAATTCCTGAAATAACAACAACTTCATCCGGCTTTAACCCTTTCTTTTCTAAGGTCTGCTGTAAATATTTCAAAATAGCGTAATCACCGCAACCTGGACACCAACGAATTTGCTGATCGTTAGAAAAGTTATATTTTTGCATCTAAAATCTCCTTTGATCTGTCATCCAGGCTAATAGAGCTTCTGTTTGTAAGTTTAAACCTGTCATTTGGGTATAACTAATAATTTGAAGATGCTTAGCATATGATCTCAAATATCTAGCAAATTGCCCGTTTGATAACTCAACAACAATTACTTTTTCGTAATGCGATAATAGCTCCCAGAAATTAATAGGTAATGGATAGATTGTTTTCAACACTAAATGCTCAACATCAGGCCAATCTTCCTGATGAATAAGTTCAGCAAGTGGCCCTGATGGCGACCCATAAGTAATAAATAAAAACTTTTTATTTAACTGATAGGAAGAAAGATCTAAATTCACTGCTAACTTATCAATTTTTTGCTGACGAAGCTCCACCATCAGCTGATGATTATCACCATCGTAAGAAATATCTCCTGTACGATGTTGTTTTTCCAAACCGCCTAAACGATGCGCGCCCCCTTCAGTGCCTGGAATAATCCATGGACGAGCGCCGTCCTGATTTCGTTGATAAGGTAAAACTCCTTGTTCCCCAATCTGGGCATAAGGTAGTTTTTCATGCTCGATGGATTCAGATTCAATTTTAAATTGGCATGAAGCTTGAGCTAATGAAGCATCTGATAAAATAATTACTGGAGTCATGGCTTTTATGGCCCATTCAAAAGCAGTCATTAATATATTCATGCAATCACTAGGGTCAGATGGCGCCAAAATTGGCACAGGGCACTCCCCATGCCTACCATATAATGCGGCCTGTAAATCAGCTTGTTCTGTTTTCGTCGGCATCCCTGTTGATGGGCCAGCACGCTGCACATCAATAATAACCAGCGGAAGCTCAGCCATAACTGCAAGTCCTATCATCTCGCTTTTTAAATCAAACCCAGGACCTGATGTACAAGTAACCGCCAAAGATCCTGCATAACTAGCGCCTAAAGCTATACCAGCGGCTGCAATCTCATCTTCAGCCTGAACAACATGCACATGACAATCATTCCATGCGTGAGCATAATGAAGAATATCAGAGGCAGGGGTGATGGGATAACCGACAACATACACTGGATTAAGCCATCTCTCAGCAGCTTTAACACATCCTAAAGCAAATGCTTGATTTCCGGTAATTTGCGCGTATCGCCCTGGTTGAATTGGTGCTTTTGGAACAAAAGACTGCCAACGAGCAAGCTCTAATGTTTCTCCAAGATAATACCCAGCTCTAAGGCAGGCTAAAGCGGCCTCAACAACATCTGGCTTTTTCTTAAACCTATTTTTAATCCAAGTTTCAGCAGGCTCTAGCGGCAAATGATGCAACCATAAAATTAACCCTAATGCTGTCATATTTCTATTTTTTTTAGCTTGGGTTAACGTATGTACCACTGATGAGCAAGCCTCGAGCGTTATATTCGTTAAAGGAACCCCTAACTGTTTAATCGCTTGATTATCTAAAGGATTTTTATCATATCCTGCTTTAGCTAAATCTTTATCCGTCCATTTATCTTGATCATAAATCACCAATGTTTCGGGCGTACATTTATGATGACATACTGCATATGCTGCTGGATTAAAAGCTACTAAATAGTTAAGTTTTTCACCAACGGTCTTAACATTTCTAGATGAAAAACAAAGTTGAAAGCCAGAAACTCCATTCCTAGTGCCAGCTGGTGCTCTAATTTCAGCAGGAAAATCGGTTGCTGTTTGAACAACATGGCCAAAATGGGCGTGCGAATAAGTAAGCTGATGACCTGATACTTGAATACCATCGCCAGAATCACCTGCGATCATGACAATACTAGAGTCCATTGATCATTAAATTAACGAATAGTCACTCAGTTTACCACGATTCGATAAAATTAGTTGATGCTATTTTTTAGAATTTCCTTTAAAAGCAGAAAGACCTGTAAAAACTTTAAAAAAAGAATCTAAGCCTGTTTCTTTATTTTCTTTATCTACTGTTTTTTTAAACGAAGGAGTTTTAGATTTTGAAGGTTTATTTAATAGTTCATATTGATTCTGAGCTGTTGATGCATGTTGTATTAGTTTGGGTTTTAAATCTTCCCACGACATTGTCAAATTAATCACAATATCTTTTTCAACCCGCTCTTGATATTGATTTTTAATATCTTCAGGAATTTCTAGTTCAGTATAGATAGATTGAATAGACTCGATCATAAAATCTATATCGTCTATAAAATCAGGCTCATAGTCTTCAAGAATCCTTTTCTTATAGAAATTAAAAATTAATAAAAAAAGATTTAAATGCATCATCGTTGCTATTTTTTGATCGATTCCGCTCAAAAAAGTTGTTTGATTTGAAAAATCAATCATCTTATCAATTAACTTGAACTCGGAAGGGGGAAAAATCCATAAATACAATGCATTCCACCATGGAACTGATTCTTTAATAATCTTTTTATGAGCGATAACTGTTTTTTGAACTAATCCAAGAATTTGATGATGATAGCTTGTAGGGTCAGTCTTACTCTTGGCTAAAAAAAACCATTTTATTCTTAAACTGGCTTGATCGAGCCACGGATAATAATAATCTCTATTAATCCAAAAATTTATTTTATCTTTCTGACAATATGTTGAGATAATTTTATCAAGTGAAGATTCAAAGTCTGTCAATAAAGATTCAATTTCAGTTTTATTTCCAGCAAAAGCATTTCTCAATTTAAAATAAATTCTTTTCTCAATGGTTGAAGTTGTTTCTTGAATAGCTATATTTCTTTTTTTTATAAACTCTTTTTTATAGAAAATTTTTCTTAATATTAACCCAATCAGTGAAGCATCAAAGTCATAGCTCCCTAAAATTCTTGATCCAATATATTTTAAAGATTCGGCTAATTTCTTTTCCAATATGATTCCAACCTCTGCCCTCTCTTAGAATATTAGCGAAGGTTGGAATTTTATTCGATAAAATATCTAAATTTTTTTAAGCCAAAACATGGATTCAATATGAGACGTATACGGGAATTGATCGACAAGATAAGCCTCTTTGATTTCATACCCCGCATTTATTAAGACTGAAAGATCTCTAGCACAGGTTGAAATATCACATGAAATCATCATGATATCAGGAACTGAGCTTTCAGCTAATTGCAATACTTGCTCATAAGCACCGGCTCTAGGCGGATCTAATAAAACAATATCAAAAGTTGATAGCTCTTCTGAAGTCATTGGATCGGTAAATAAATCTCTTTTACCAATAGTCCATCGACTACCGACAGTTTTCTCTAATGAGTCAATAGCTGGTCCATCTGAGTCATAACTTGTTAATGCACCGTATTGAGCTATTGGGAAAGAAAATGTCCCTAACCCACAAAACAAATCTGCGAGCTTAAGATTCTGTTTTGATTTGATTTCTTCTATCCAGCTACAAATTTTTGAAATCATTGCTTGCTCTGATTGTTTAGATGGCTGTAAAAAAGAAGCCGCTGGAAAAGGAATATCCGTTCCTGAAAAATTTACAAAAGGTTTTTCTCTTTCAATAATCAGTTCTTTAGCTGCTCTTGTAACCCTTCCAAGATCGTGATCGTGCGCAAATTGAGCCCAAATTTGCCATAGCTCATTTGTTAAATCTTTCCCTTTAAATTGATGAGGAGACCATGATAAATCGACTTTACCATCAGTATCGGTCAAATGAATAAAACCTTCTGCTCTTAATGGAATAATTTTTATCAATAAATTTCTTAACGGATCGATTAATTGATTTAAACGAGGTGTGAGTAACAAGCATGTATCAATATTGACTAAAAAATCTGAATGAGGTGCAAAAAAGCCCAATTTCATCCCTGGTCTTTCATGACGATAAGAAATGGATACTCTACGACGAGAGCCAGGCTCTGACCAAAAACCTGCTAAATTTTTATCTAATGTAATGCCGCGCTGTTGTAAGGTTTTAATAAGGTAATCAACTTTAAAACTTTTATAGGAGTTTTCTGTTAAATGCATCAGTGAACAGCCGCCACAACGAGCATAATGAGGGCACGAAGCCTCAACTCTATCTGAAGATGCTTTGAGTATTTTTTCAATTCTTAGGGCTCTTTGTTTACCTCGACGAAAATAAATTTCACCTTCTATTTCTTCGCCAGGAAGGGCTTTGGGAACGTAGACAGGGCCAATTTCATCATAATATTTTCCTTCAGCCTGAGATTCTAGTGTTTCAATGATTGCTCTTTTTTTTTCTATTTCCTGCATTACTAATCTGTTCCTATTAATCAAATAGTTGGCTATTCAGATCTATTAAAATAGCTATGATACTAATTTTTATAAATAATTTATGTAAAATAACAGATTCTCAAAAATAACACAATCAAGAATAAAATGAATTTCATCTAGAGAAATCCTCATTGATTTCATGACTATGTTTAAATTAATGCAATTTGAATCTCTTTGTTGGAGCTGCAGATCTATTTTCTTTTTTTTCCCGTTTAATACCTAGCGCATCTATTTTAGGAAATAAATCTGTAATCAGATCTAAGTTCCCACTTGAAAGTGCTTGATAAATTAATATTATTTTAAAAAGAACAATATCCAGTGTCGCGTGGTTTTGTTTTTGTTCTTGTGATTTTGCGAGTAACAATTTAAGGCTCTCAAAGTTCTTTTCACATAAAGATTGAATCATTGAATTATAAAAAATATTTTTTGATTGTTTCAGCTCATCACCGCGCAACTCTAACATCATCCTCACTAAATCAGCACTACCAGAATCTTTTATGCAGGCCATTAAATTTTTTTGTAAATCAAATCGTCGATCTGTAATAATCTTTCTTTGCGTTTCTTCAGTTTGAGCAACCATTAATGGGGTGAGCCCTCCAAACCCTAGATTAACATTTAAATCAGGCCTATCCATGATTAAATGAATTAATTCTTGATTATTGTTCTGAAGGGCCAATATAAAAGCTGACATTTGATTTTTGCTTCGCTTATTAAGATCAACATCTTGACGTTTGAGTAGTTGTTGATATGCATCTTTATTACCCATTTGTATAGCAAGCATAAGGGGGGTTGCCCAAGCATTGGTGGTTTGATTTGGATTTAAATTAGGATGAGCTAACAATTTATCAAGAACCTTTTTATTTTTGTAATAAACAGCTTCCCAAAGAACGCCCCCTTCTTGTTGTTGAGTTTTATGATTAATATTTAACATCTTATTTTTTAATAAAAGATCTAACAAATCATCGAAAATCTCTATTTTTTGCTCACTAATGATCCTAACTAATGAAAGAAATATTTTTGATAATTCGTCTTTATTAGCCTGCACTCTTGGGTCTTGTATTAATTCATAAATAAAATCATGTTTACCTTGAATAATTGCTTTATCAATAACTGTGTTGCCCCATTGGTCAACGCTCAAAAAAGAGACCCTAGAGTCTTTTAGTAATTTTTTAAATTCATCAAAATGATTAGTCTCTAAAGCTCGATGTAAATCATCATTTCCTCTAGAAAAGATTCTTTTTGAAAATCCTAAAAAATCATTTTCAACCATCATCAAGCCTTTATCGTCGAATTTATCTAATATTCATATAGACTTATTTCATTATTTTTTAAGAAATTTTTATTATTTTAAAAAAATAAATTCGTTGATATACCCATATAATAAACAATAAAAAAATCCATAAATAATAAATTTTTGATCTATATAGATGGCAGAACATATTGTTATTAGGATAATAATCATGCATCAGAATAGCGCTAAGAAAAAAGACCCATCAGTAACCATATTTGAGCATTGTAAAACCGGTGCGATCGATAACATTAAAGAATTAATAACTGCAGACCCCAACCTTATTTATATTAAAAATGATTCGGGCGAAACACTGCTCTGCGCAGCTGTTCAATATCAGCAAGAAGAGATAGTAAAATATCTTCTTGAAAAGAATTGCTCTATTGGTCTTACAAATGACCATCAAGAAATCTCTGGCGGAGCGACCAAAGTCCTGACTCCTCTGATGCGTGCCGCCTCATTAGGCAATGTTTCTATCTTAAATTTATTGATTGAGAGAGCATTATTGATTGATCAAGATAAAGCCCCACAACAAAGAAAAAATCTCTTAGAAGAAACTGACAATTCAGGAATGACAGCTTTATATTATGCAATCATCGGTAACCAAGTTCACGCAACCAAAGCTTTACTTAAAGCTGGAGCTGATTTTAGTCATATTAAAGATATTCATGGCAAAAATATGCTTGAAGTTGCATCAAGTACTGGCTCTACAGAATTAGTTAACCTTTTGAAGAAATACTTTAATCCAGTTCTTGAATTGACAAACGACGAGTTTGAAGAGTACTTTTCTAAAAATACTCTCGCGATTAACAGACTTAAAAATTCAGAGCAAGACTCTTTACTCATTCAATCATGTGCAAGTGCTGATTCAGAAAAAGCTTTATGGCTTCTATCTCAACCAAGCATTAATATTAGCGAAAAAAATCCTAACAGCCATTGGGACGCATTAATGACTGCATCTTATCATGGAGGCACGGAGATTGTTTCTGAACTTCTAAAAAAAGAAGGAATATCTTGCTCTAACCAAAACAACTATGGATCAACAGCCCTTATTTTAGCAGCCTTTAAAGGTCACACCGAGATTGCTAAGATGTTATTAGATCACGATCTGTCCCAACTTGATAAAAAAAATAATTTTGGTATCAGTCCTCTGATGGCAGCCACGTTATCAGGGAATACAGAACTGATGAAACTTCTTCTTTCTAAAAAAGATCTATCAACTATTTATCAAAAAAGCCCTATGGAATTTGTGATGTTACATCTTGTCGCATTGTTGGCTAGTCTTTTTTATCAAAATCCTCAATTGTTCAACACACTCTCATCAAAAATAGATGCGAAAACAACCGATTCAGCAGAGCCTATAATTCTTTCTAATGCTAATGCGAGTGCAAAAATAAATAAAAAATCACCAGGAACTCCTAAGTCATAATATAAAGATTATCTGCCAATCTAGTTCATTTAAGATTGGTAGATAGCTCCTTGAAATCAAGACCAATCAAAGAAGCCGACATCATCAACATAATTTAATGAAAAATCTTCATTTCAAGATGATTGAAAAATGATTTTAACTCACATTAAATTTTAATGATGGCAACGCTCCTCCATCACCCAAGAATTATTAATTTCTTGCGATTCTCTGTTCAGTCACCCAAACTGTAAAGAGAATATTTAAAAATTATTAAGAAAATTATTTTCTATTAAGATGTTAATTAGCAAAGAGAGATAATGAACTGATGTTAAAAAAACATGACTACTTCTTTAGATTAATGATTTACTTTTTTCTAGCGACAACCGTCGGTGCTGCTTCGAAGATTCTATTTTTAATGGGAACTTCAACATCTGGCAAAACAACAACTATCAATGAGCTGATAAAAAAAATAGACAAATTTGAAGACTATGGTCTTGATCGCAGACTTTTAATAGAGGGAAGTTATGAGCTGCAAAGAAACTATCCAGATGAATATCAATTGCTCAGAGAGAAACTACCTGTTGAAGATATTACTCGCGTCGCTTACGGTCAATTTGATTTAATTTCTCAATCAAATTTAACTGCAGAAAAAAAAGAACAATCCTTGTTCATAGCAAAAGAACTCTACAAAAAATTATGTCTTAATTCACAAAAAAATAAAGATGAAAAAACACCCATCGACCGTTTATATCCTGTTATCTTAGCCACACTCAAAGATAAAATTACTGACGGGCAATCTTTAATTATCGATTGTACAAAATTATCTCAATGGGAAGATATTAAAATCAATACTACTTCCGCTGAAGTAAAGAATTTTCTTATTTTTTGTCCTTTTTTAAAATTATCACAAAGGATGAAAATAAGAAATGAGAATGCTCTACAACGAGGTGATTTTTTTGATCTACGGCAACAAAGACCCCTTTGGCAATATGCTTCTTTATACCATAAAAAAAAGCTTCCAACTGAACCTTGTCTAGAAAAATTATCTCGTCAAGTTGTTGAGCAAGTTTTCGATGAATTTCTGCAAGAGCCTAATACTTTAACTTTATCTTTTATTGAAACCATAGGCCTAGCTAATCATGATAAAGAAACTTTTTTAAGTTATTTAGGATTTTCCCCGGAAGATGATGTGATAGAAATAACTACTCGATTTAATTCATCTGATTTTTTCATTATTGATACAAGTGACTATAACTCTTCTGAAATTGTAAATTTAATTTTAAAAGAAGTTAGTTTTTCATGAAAATATTTTGATCCATTTGAAAAAATTAATAGGCCCCATCTTTCGAACAGTTAAAAAAATCCATGCATCATCTCTTATAAAAAACTCATCTTGTAGCTGTATCATCTAGGAGTATATTTTTTTCATTAGAAATAATGTCTCTGCCATTTTTTCTTTTAAGCTTGTATTATCTATAGGTTCTTTACTATAAAAATTTTCAAATGGAATTTGATTAGTTCTTGGGACAAGATGAATATGTAAATGCTCTAAATCATCAAAAACTCCTCCATTCTGACACATCGTTATTCCATCAGGATGAAATGTCTCTTGGATAATTTTTTCAATTCGCTTCATCATTTCAATTAAACTCAGCGACTGATCAGCTGTGAGCTGACTCCAATTATTAACATGTGATTTAGGAGGAATAAGCTTATGCCCTTGTGAAAAAGGCTCATGATCAAGAATTGACAAAAATGTTCATTTTCATGAACAATAAAAATTGGCTCAATTTTTTTATTTGCTAAGGAGCACCCCAGACAATCATCAAGGACCTGTATATTTTTGGTCATTAATAAAAATCTCCCGATGATCTTAAGCAATCAATTTACAATATATTAACTTTAGATCATTTTTAAGATGCACTTATCCTCCTTTAAACGTAGGATTTCTGTTTTCTGAAAAGCTTTGTTCTTTGCTAAGAAATAAAGGTTTTACTACTTCAGGCTGATCAAGAATCGACTCTTCTTTCTCCTATTTTATTGAAAATTTTTCCGATAGTTTTTGATACATATCATATTTTCCGGTAAATATCCCTCTAAAAGCTGATAGCAACATAAGGAAAAACTTTTCAAATTGACTAAAATTTTTAATATCGATTGTAGGGTGATTGATGATTTTTTCAAAAATTTCAGGACGATCGTAATAAATCGCAACCATCAGCGGGCTCCATCCATGCTTACCTTTTTTGGTAAGACTGACTTTGCTCTCAATTAAATAATCAACCATCTTCTCATAACCATGTCCAATACAATGTATTAAAATTTCATTTTTTTTCTCTTCACTCACATTTTCTAAAGTAGCCTCATTTCTCTTTAAATAATCGAATGCTTGTTGATTATTTGCTAGAATTGCATTCCCAAGAGGTGTATTATCTTTTTCGTCTATTTCATTGATTAAATCAGGAAAAGCTCGAGGATCTGTTACTAAGCTCGAACCTTCTGGTATTACAGTCGTAAGATTCTCTATGCTGTACTCATTTGCATATTTCACAGACTCTAATAACAATCGAAACATTGATAGCTTTATTAATAATTGCGGATTGTTTGCAGGATTTTGCTGAGCCTTCAAAGCTTTGTCTATAAATCGTTCAGGTTTAGGCATAGAATTCACTTCTTGCTAATATTTATATCTTTTATATACTATTAATTTTTTTTATTTTTTAAAAAAAAAATTAATTACTTACAAGCATTTTTAACAGCTTCTTTAATTTGAAGGCTCATCAATATAAAATAAATATCTTATTAAAATGCAATTACACTTTAAATTTCCAAACAATCTTTTCCTTAACAAGATAGGTCAAATCTTAAACTCTGGACAAACATGGCTTTTAAAGAATGAGTGGTTTTGTAAGAAAAGTTGAAAAAGATGCCGATAGAGAGATTAAAAAAATAAAGCCACATGAAGCGGCTTTACTTTTTTATTAATGACTTTTACATCCACAATACAGGTCTAGGGAGCGTAGAAAAATGCTTGCTGAATCTATTCTGCAAAGAAAATATTAGTCCTTTTTGTTTTTTGTTTGAACTAGTCTCTTCTGTATTAGAGTTAGAGGCTAGTGCGTCCGTCAGGGCTGGTTCTGGGCTCAGAGCTTCTTTTGGAGTGCGATTTGCTTGAAAAACATGAATTCCACTTATTTTCTTAGAAATAAATTCATAAATTTTACTTAGAATATTTTGGACTTTATTTGCAATATTTTGATAATACTCTTTAGCGGCGATATACGCTAATTTAAATGAACCTTTTATTATTGGTATTATGTCTTTAATATTATTTTGTAAATTTTGAAAATTGATTAGCATTAGTACACCTTCAAGACGAGCCCAAACTGTGGCTCCTAATGCCGCTATTAAAGGTCCTTTTATTAGTAGTGATATCGACATCTTTTTCATCTCCGGCAACCAAACTGACAAGAATGACACCCCTGTTCTTGCTGATAAACTAGCAGAGGCCAAAGTTAAGATCATTATTGAGAAAGGTGCCATCTTAGCCTGGCCTGTAATGATTCTTTTAAAAATGTCAATTAATCTATGATGAAAAATATCTTCCATGGATCGAAGATTGCGTAATTTATTAAAAATATTTTTTAATACTTCTTTTTTAGAGTAATGCTCTTTATTTTTTTCAAAAACAGCTTGTTTAGGATTTTTAACACCCGTTAAATAATTAGCTAGTATCGGATTTAAAAACTCTTTGATGGTCGTTGTAAGAGAACTCATTTCATCTTCAGATAACGCACGACCATCAACAATACGAGTATAATATTCTTTTATATTCTCTAAGTAAGAATTAAGTATTTCAACATCATCAGGATTATCTGTCATTTTTTGAACAAGACATTCTTTGATATCATCGTTGAATATTTTTGTTGTTAATAAATTTTGAATATCATCGAATTTGAATGTTGAAAATCCGTCGCCAAAATCAAATTCAGGGTTGATTAATTCGTTTAATTTTACTTGAAATAGTCGATCCAACAACTCAAGATCGTTTGATTGAATTGCTCGGATAAATAGATCTTTATAAATATCAGGCAATAACGAATCAGTCAAGTTATTATCAACAAACTCTATCTCCGGACTAGGATATAGTTCTTTTATTTGATTAAAAGCATCATCATGCCCATGACTGTATAGTTTTATTCCAAGAGTCTTTAAATCTTCTCTCGTCCAACCCCATGAATTCTCTTTAATTTCCTTAACAATCTTCTCACTATTTTCGCACCCCCACATTGTATTTGGGTCTAATATAGACTCCTTATTATTAAGCGTACAATCCATATCGGTAAAGAAGTGACTCATAACATTGCTGCTAACTAGCTTTGTTTCTTTTTCTATCATCTCTTTTTTGTGAGCTTGAATAGTCTCTTCACTATTTTCAATATTTTCGATATTAATTTTCTCAGATACACCACAATAACCCTGATCAATTAATGCACTACAGCTATCTAAAAGAGAAGTCCCGTTGCCTCGTGCAGCTGCCGTTAAACTCTCTATAAGATTTATCCATTTTTCTGAAAAACCAATTTTTACAAAATTATTAAGCAATCTTTGTTTATCCAAGAGTAAGGAAATGTCTTCAACTTTTTGCTGATTATCATTATCAATAATTTTTAATAATCTTTTAGGATCTTTGCTTATTATTCTTATATTTTCATCTTGAAAACCATATTTTTTAAGGACGCCTACATAATTTTCTGCAGTATCTTGATCAATATCAGAAGAGCTTCTGATTTTTTCAATCATTTGTTCTTTTTTCTTTTTATAATAAGCATATATATCATCTATTGAGATGGCAGTGGTTTGTTGTTTTATTGCCTGAATTTCTTCATATAATCTATTAATTGATTGTTTTAATAATCTTTTTTGAAGAGTATCCGCATCCTTACTAAAAAACTCTGAATCCTTATTTTTTTTAATTAACGAGCTCATAGCTTCCAAAAGTGCTGGATCGTTATCTATAAGTGTACGATCAGCTAGGTGTGCTCTCATAGAGTCTTTGAAAGCTTTCCAATCTGCAACTGCTGACTGATCTAAAATAGAGTCTATATCTAAGCCATCTACTAATGATATTTCAAATCTTTCTTCATCGACTATTTGAGCAGAATAGCTGGTCTCATGAAGAACAGCTTTTAAATAAAATTGATAAAATAAATTTGTAGGTAGGAACCCATCTTCTGTTTGAGTAATAAAACCACGAATCAATAAATCTATAAACTGATTTTGATTCTCTTCTTGCTCACGAGCTTCTTTAGTTTTTTTTATCTTGCTCAGCCAGTCAATCGCCCATTTATAGTGATCTGTCACTCGCTCTGTTACCCCCCCCGCACAAGACCAATCTCTATCTAGACCGCCAGATTGAGAGTTTGAAGATCCTTTAATATGTTTAAATGGGTGATCAGAATATCCCAATCGAGCGTTTTGCAACACAGAAAATAATGAATATAATCTTTCTTTTCTCTCTTTCTTTTCTTCTTCCTCAGAATCGCGCTTACAGGAGTTACAATAGTGCAAGATTAAATTTAAAAGGTTTTTCGCTTGATCATTTAGAGCATCAGGTATATATATTGTTAAAAAATCATGAAAATCTTCAAGACGAGTCTTCTTAGGAACGCCGGATATATTAGAATTAGAATCATCTGGATAAAGTTCATGTGGCATTGAAGGACTTTCTCTATAATAGCGGTTCATAAACTCCAGCTCTACATCTTTAAATGCCTTTATAAAGTCTGCAGCTTTATACCCAGTGGTCTCATAACCGCCGTTCTGATACTGGCTAATATCTCCACCCTGAGCTTTTATTATCTCAATCAAAGCGTCCCAAACACGCTTAATCCTCACAGGATAAGGCTCCGCCTTGTTGTCCCGTTCAACTCCATGATGAACATCGGCCATAGGCATGGGCCGAATAGGCCTGGACCGAAATTTACTCAAAGTGTTACTGATCAATCTTCTTAATTTATTCTTAATTTTTATAATAATGCTAAACAATTTCTGCAATAACCCAGATCTTGATCTTGAAGCTCTTATTGGAAAAATAACTGCTCTAAACTTTTCAGGGAAATATAGTTCAAACAATTCTTTTGATATCTTATCTTTTTCTAAAAAAATTTTGATTTGTTTAATATCGCTCGGAGAAAGTGATTTTTTATCCCTATTAAAACCATCTAGTTTTGATAAAATATCTTGAATGCTTGAAATGTTCATATCTATACCTATATCTATATCTATAATTAAAAGTTCTGTAATTATTCAGTCATTATTACAAAATAACCATAATTTATCAATCGTTTAGGTAAGAAAATCGGCGAAAATTTCCACTATTAAGTGCATATCCCGCATGATTAGAAGAAGTAAAGTGCCAAATTTTGTTTAGAAGTGGCAAAAATCGAGACAATATAAGAAGATAGAGTGCAGGAGAGGACATTATAAAAGAATAATATTATTAATCAATAATTTTCATTTTTAATGATGAATTGCACGATAATGGCACCAATATATTAAAGTATCTATACTATCAACCTATCTTAACCATACCCTGCTTAAAAAATGAATCTAGCTCTGTATAAGTATATTAAACAAGTTCTAAAACCCTATCGATTACATCTTATTGGATTTTTAACAGTTAGTTTTATTTGGGCAATATTAAATACTCTCACCCCGTATATCTTAAAACTTTTAATTGATAGTGCTGTCAATTTTAAAGGCCCTGTTGAAAATGTTTTTGTTGAAATGAAACCTTATGTTTTATTGTACCCCTTCGCTTGGTTTTTAGTTTTCCTGAATATGAGATTTTTAGATTTTATTAAAATTAAAACTTTTCCTGCTATCCGGGAAGATATTCTTTCATCTCAATTTTCTTATTTAATTCAACATGAATACAAATATTTTCAAAATAATTTTGCAGGCAGCCTCACTAATAAAATCGTAGATTTACAAAGCGGGATCATCAATATTTTAACAATTGTTGATGAGTGCTATGCTCAAAGTATTGGTTTACTAATTGCTCTTTGCACCCTTATTGTTGTTCATCCTATCTTTGGGTTCATTTTAATCATCTGGGTATCGCTATTTCTAGGCATTACCTTTTATTTCTTAAAACCCATTCAACATCTTGCCTTAATTTTTGCAGAAGCCAGAAGTAGCTTAATGGGAAAAATGGTTGATAGCACAACAAATATCATCAATATTCGCTTGTTTGCACGAAATAATTTTGAAAGTGAACAAATGCATCTGTCTATTAAAGACTGTGTACAGAAAGACCGCGATATGCTTCAAAAAATCATGTCTATGCGGATTATTGGAGATATTAGTATTATTTTGTTTTTAGCAACAAATCTGTGGATGCTTGGTAGCTTATATGCAAAAGGACAAGTTTCCTTAGGGGATTTTAGCTTTATTATTACTCTATCGATTAGCATTCTTTGGAACCTTGGGTTTTTAGCAGGGCAATTTGTCAATTTCTCTGAAGAGGTTGGTCGTTGCCAACAAGCCTTGAAAATTATTCAAGAACCTATAGGAATTCAAGATCAAAGCAACGCAAAACCCCTTCATATTAACAATGCTACAATCGAATTTAAAAACGTTAATTTTAATTTTAATAAAGATAGCCTACTATTCGAAAATAAAAACATTACTATTCCAAAAGGTCAAAAAGTTGGTATTGTCGGCTACTCCGGAGGTGGAAAAAGCACTTTTGTGAATCTAATTCTTCGATTATTTGAACTTGAATCCGGCCAAATATTGATTGACTCCCAAGATATAAAAAATGTCACTCAAGCCTCTCTTCGTGAGAACATCAGTTTTATTCCACAAGATACAACTCTTTTTCATCGCACTATTATGGAGAATATTCGGTATGGAAAAGTTGATGCTACGGATGAAGAAGTGATGAAAGCAGCTAGCCTTGCTCATGCTGATGAATTTATTCGAGGGCTCCCTGACGGATATTATTCTTTAGTTGGAGAGAGAGGCATCAAACTATCCGGAGGACAGCGTCAACGAATAGCGATTGCACGAGCCATCTTAAAAAATGCTCCTATTTTAATTTTAGATGAAGCTACAAGCTCTCTAGATTCGAAAACAGAAGAATATATCCAAAGATCATTAGCCTACTTAATGCATGATAAAACGACAATTGTCATTGCTCATCGTTTATCAACACTTATAAAAATGGACAGAATTTTAGTGCTGGATAAAGGTCAGATTATAGAAGATGGCCCTCATCTTGAACTGCTGAATAAAAATAGTTTATATAAGCGTTTATGGGAAACACAAGTCAGTGGATTTCTTGGCGATACTTTAGATAATTTGGATTAAAAGATAGGTAAATGTACAAATAATTTTTTTCTAGCAACGTGATACATCATTGCTTTTAACTATTCTCACTGTGCTAAATAGCAACATTCATCAATATTGATGTTGAGTTGATGAGCAGTAAGTATATAAAGAATACTTACTGACCATCACTATGTAACAGGTTCATCAATATGTATACAAAAAAATATCTCTAGATCCAAATACCTAAAGCTTGTCATTTTTCATAAAAGATTTTTTAAAAATAAACTCTAAAGCATCTAAATATCGAATAATGCGTCAGATCAAGAAATTTTTGAAAATTAATTGCAGTTATTTTTCTATGTTACTCAAAATTAATAAATAAAAATTAGCCAATCAAGCCTCTGTGTATGGTAAAGGCTGCGGGAATTGAATAAATCCCCGCATTACTCTTAAGAATTCAGTCTAATTTTTATTTTATTTAAAATATCTATTAACTTTGGTGCAAGTCTTATCACTTCGTGTAAATATTGAACTGTTAACTCTGGATGCCCAGGATACTCATGAGCTGTGTGATTCCTTGCCAAACGCATTTCTTTCCATAAATCAGCGTGTTCTATAATTCCAAGCCTCTCAAGCTTATTTATTTTATCGATCATTGATAAATTTGCAGCATATTCATCAAGACACATCAAAAACTGATCAATAATTTTAGTGCCTAATAAATCTTGTAATTTACCAACCCTATAAACTAAAAAATCAGTGAGTAAGAGCTCTTCTTCACTTATCCCTATTATTTTTTCTTTAGTTAACGGTAGAAGGTTATGTATTTTCGTTAAAGCCATTTGTATTCTATCAACATGAATATCAGCTATTTTTAACATTTCATTTAATTCGGTCATACGATCCTCAACCCTTTTGCTTTAGCAATATCATGTATTGGTAATGGATATGGATAATTTAGCATATTTAAAACAACATCTATTTTTTGCTCACCAATTTTAGACTCAAGCTCCATCATAAAATTTAATTTCATTTTAAGAGCGTCTTTTACATCTTTTGCTGTTGTTTCTATATACAAATCAATATCTCCACCTTTTTTTGATAAATCAACTCTAGAGCCAAATAACCACAGCTTATCATCTTTCATAAAAGATTTTTTAAAAATAAATTCTAAAGCATCTAAATCATGATCTGACAATCTCACTTTTTTTACCCGCTTGAGCATCCAAACTTCTTTTGTATCTTGTTGCTCTGCAAATTTTTTAAATCCTGCTTTTTGATAACATTTGATTGCAGCTATATTATGAATTTCAGGGTCAACAAAAATATGTGTGTAATTATTTACACATTGTTCTACAAATTCTATGACGATTGCTGAACCTAAATTTTGACCAAGATATTTAGACTCTCCTATAAAAAAATCTAACGCGCCTAAATTCTCAGGTAGTCCTGTAAGCGATTTATTGCGAGGAAAATCGTACGCGTTGTAAAGCTGTATATAACCCACAGGAATATCATCAAGGTTAACAATATAAGCATCTATAGGTTTATTCACCTCATTGTCTATTTTAAAACCCTTCACATAAGTGCGGTATTTTTCTTTAATCGAATCTACCGTATAGGTTACATCTGTATCCCAGTATTTTTTGACATGCTGCTGCTCGAGCCAATTTAATAAGAGGGGAAAATGCTCCTCCTTTAATAAATTAAAAGAAATTTTCATAAAAGCCTCAACAATTGTCATGGGAGTAACCAAATTATGAATAGAATTTTAAATTTTGGCAAAAAATCATTTCACAGGTAAACTTTTACTATAGCTACTCATTTTAGAAAAAATTAACCTTAAAAATCAGATTGATGCTAATAACATCTTGAGTTTAAATGATCATAAAATTCCTAACAGCTATAATAATTGAATAGCCGTGCGCATACACTCATTTTGGTAAAGCTTGCGTTAAGCAGCCAGGGAGAGTTTAGTTCTGTTTCATCTTATTAAAAATCTTATTATTTCACCATCAGATAAACCCGACTAAAAAGGATTGAAATCCTTAAAAGTCAAGACTTTTAAGGATTTCAATCCATAATCGCCATATATAAATTTTTTATTTATCAAGATAATATGCACGACTTAACTCAATATATTTTTGAATATATTAATTAGTGGGCCAAGACAATCTGGCAAAACCACCCTCTCCAAATCTTTAAAGCCAAATCATCATTATCTTAATGATGATTTCCTTGATAATAGGATGTAAATTGAATCTTATCAATCGAAAAAACGACTGGAAAGTGATTCAAATGTTTAAATCTCCCATTTAAAATAATTAACAATCAAAGTCAGAAACAATGAACATAAAAAACAAAAAACACATTAAATTATATGGTTTCATAAACATGAAGCTGGAATAAAATCACAAGCCAGGTCGCCCAATCCTAACTCAGAGAAATCGCTGATGGCCAATAAGCGACACTGATTTATTAAAATATTACCCGGTAATAAATCACCATGAATCCATACAAGCTCTTTTTCCCAATAAGGTATATCTCTTAGTGATTTCCATAATAAACGTATCTCAGGTACGTCAATATCCTCGTTTAACTGTGAAAGTGCATCTTGGTTTTCTTCATCTAAGTTTATAAGGCAGATATTGGGTTCTTTTTCAAAAGTTTTGGGCTTTTTTGAGGTTATTTTTCAGCCAATTAAAGACAACTCGATTAAATAAAAAACTACTTAAACCCGTTGTCCTAGCTCGGTTTTTGGTGGTCTTTGATATTCATTAGTAATGAGAAAGATTGGTGGAGGCGGCGGGAATTGAACCCGCGTCCGAAAATTATCCGCCTAAGCATCTACATGTTTAGTTCTTTATCAACATTCGCCAAAAGTCAGTCCTAAAGAACGCGGATTAACCTTCGACTATCCTGTTAAATACCTTTTTATACCACCAGGCAACATATAAAAAGACCCGTACTCAACGACGATGATTTAGCAAACTACGGAAATTTGCTAGTCACCGCAAAAGATTAAGCAGCTTGTGCTAATTGCTTTTGTGCAGACTTTTTAGAGTTTGCATTTATTTGTTTTTGACAGAGGATTTACGAGACTTCTGTCATGCTCGACATGCAGCTTAGGGTTCAATATTCCCGTCGAACCCGATCGCCCCCATTAAAGGTCTGTTAAAGATTATCATGATTTAGCTAAAATTTAAACTGCCTTTTATTAAGAATTCATAAAAGACTATTTATTTATTATTTAAAAAAATTAGATTAATTCATTTTTATTTGCTTTATTTTCAAATATGAATCATCGAGAAAATATCTTTATGAAATATTCTATTTTAATTGGATTAGGCGGCGGGCTAGGAGCGATTGCTAGATACCAGATAAGCTCGCTGATTTTTCTCATAACAGAAGCTCATGTTTTTCCCTGGGCTACTTTTTTTGTCAATATCCTAGGATCGAGTCTTTGCGGTTTTGTATTAAGTTATTTATCTTATCAACAGGAGCTTTCATTAGATTATAAATTTTTCGCAATAACTGGTTTTTTAGGAGGATTCACTACATTCTCTACATTTTCATTAGATTTGTTTACTTTAATAAAAACAAGGCATCTATCTATAGCTTTAGCCTATGCTTTTCTAAGTGTTTTGATAAGCCTGTTAGGATTTTTTCTAGGGCACAGTATGCCTATTCTGAAAAAATAATTGATTACGCAGCTTTGCCGGCTGCGTATCCTGATGACCACGCCCATTGAAAGTTAAAACCGCCTAACCACCCAGTGACATCTACAACCTCTCCTATAAAAAATAATGAGGGTAATCTTAAACAAGACATGTTTTTTGACGAAAGCTCTTTTGTATCAACCCCTCCATAAGTGACTTCTGCTTTTTGATAGCCTAGAGTCCCATCTACATCAACATGGAAATGGTGTAAGGATTTTGCAATTTCTTGTAAATCTTTTTTCTTTAGATCGGTCAATTTCATACTGATTAAAGAATTTTTCTTTTCTAGATAATCAACAAATCTATTTGTTAGAAACTGTTTTAAGAAGGTGCTTAACTGTTGCTTACTATTTTTCTGTGAAATTAATTCTTCTTCTAAATTTACTGAGGGGAAAAAATCAATCATGATTTGATGAGGATAAGCTCGTAAATAAGAAGAAAGCTGTAAGATGGCTGGACCACTTAACCCGTGATGTGTAAATAACATTGCTTCATCAAACGAAGTTCCTTTTGATGATACTTTTACAAATTGGCTAATACCAACAAGATCTTGAAATTCGTTTTTGGTATTAAAAGGAACACTAAGTGGAACTAATGCTGGCTGAGGCTCAATAATATTTAGCCCAAACTGCCGAGCAACATCGTATCCAAATCCTGTGGCTCCTATTTTAGGAACTGCCAATCCCCCAGTTGCGATAATTAATGACTCACAATAAAAAATGCCTTGTGTTGTTTCCAAGCGATATTCATGAGTATGAGAAATTTTTTGAACAGAAGTATTAAGAAAAAAAGAAACACCATAATGTCGGCCCTCTTTAATCAGCATTTGGATAATCTGCATGGAGGAGCCATCACAAAAAAGCTGTCCTAGTGTTTTTTCATGAAAAGAAATACCGTGTTTTTTGACAAGATCGATAAAATCAAATTGCGTATAAGCAGCCAAGGCCGATTTGCAAAAATGAGGATTTGAAGAAAGATAGTTCTTAGCGGACGCATGTAAATTAGTAAAATTACAACGACCTCCTCCAGATATTCTAATTTTTTCACCAATTTTATCAGTATGTTCCAATAAAGCGACTTGGCGGCCTCTAGCAGCTGCAGTTGCAGCGGCCATTAATCCGGCAGCACCTGCCCCGATGACAACAACTTGAAATCTAAAAGAATTCTCACTACTCATACTATTTCCTTCCTCTCAGTGGGCTTATTATACATTTCTTCTGAAAAGAGAGCTAATGAATATTTTATTGAACTTGATTGAAATAAATTTATCTAACTTAGGCCTCATAGAACTATACTTAATTATTCTAATAAAAAGCATGATCTCATGATGTTAACAGCTCAAAATCTTCACTACTCTTATCAAGTTGAAGAGCCTATTCTCGATAATGTCTCTCTTTCTTTACAGCCCGGTGAAAAAAAAATTATTATGGGCCCCTCTGGATGTGGAAAAACAACTCTTCTCAAAATACTTTCAGGGCTTATACCCTCTCAGCAAGGAACTGTTACATTAAATCTCTCTTTATCTTGGAAAAAAAGCTTTATCTTTCAAGATAATCAATTAGTTTCTTATCTAACAGTTTTAGAAAATATCTTGCTTCCTATGTGGTGTGTTTTAGATAAATATCCTAAAGACCTCGAAAAGAAAGCTCTTTCCCTTATTCATGAATTTGGCTTGAGTCATAAGGAATATGAATACCCAAAGAACTTGTCCGGTGGACAACAGCAACGCGTTGGCATCATCAGAGCACTCATTAATGCCCCAGAAATTATTTTTGCCGATGAACCAACAGGACAACTTGATGATAAAACAACTGAACGCACAATGGAGTTAATGAGTCAAATTCTTCAAGAAAACAAAACCTCTTTGCTCATGGTCACTCATGACCGCACCCTGACCAAATTTGTAGATGCTGTTTCCTATATGAGATATCAACAATTACATGATCAAGAGGTTTTATGAGAAATCTATTTAAAAAAACAACCTCTCAACAAAAGATTTTTTTTCTATTTTTTATTCTTTCGACTTTGGCTATTTTAACATTAAGCGCTGTCAGTCATTATGCTTCGAGCTGGACCAATCAACAATTGCAACGTGATGCTGGAGCTATTGGAAGAATAGGATTTGGCCAACAACTATCAGATGATGAGAGAGATTTTATTAGAAAAAATTTAAAAGGAATTCCTTTTAGTGAACAAAAAAGTTTTGCAGGAATAACTCTCCAAGATAAAGACTATTTATTAACGGAAATTCATATTTTCTACGATCCTTATCCTTTAACTCAAAAAAATGTAAAAATCGATGATGGTGTTATTTACATTAATCAACCTCTTAAAGATAAACTACATCATACAAACTATCTTTCATTAGGTTCGAAAAGCTTTTCTGACATTCAACTCATGCAGCAAACTTTTTATTGGTCAACAACAGAAATAGTTTGGCCTGTGATATGGATTTCACCCAAAACAGCTGAAGAAATAGGTTTATTTAATGTTGGCAGTCGTTATCAGCATTATTTTTATGTGAACACATTAAAATTACCGGAAAATCTTCAAAAATATGTCGATCATCTTGAAGGTTCTTTTGATTTATTTTCCGATCAAAAAAATATTGTTTCAGATTTAGTCAAATTAACAAAATATTGTTCAGATTGGTTTTTTGTTTCTTTGATTTTTATTCAAACCATAGCATTATGGCTCCTTCTTGTGAATTATCAAAAATCTGAAAAAGCTAGGATATTTTTTATCAATTGGTTTTCATTAAAATGGCCTTATCGTCATTTTCTATTGAAAAAAAGCTTTATTATTTTCTCTATAATCACTTTTTTAATAACAGCTTTCTTAAAGTTTTTTTCATCTAACTTGTATAGTTTATCGAGCATTATTTTAGGGCAATATCTTTTTATTGCTTTAATTGTTGCAGTGATGTCCTTACCTATATTTTTCAATCGCCATCATCTTTATAGTTTTTTAATTTGTATTGCTTGTTCATTCTTATGGGCTAATCAGTTAAATCCAGCTAAAGAAACATGGCTTTATAGCATGATATTCATGGTCCTAGGATTTCTTTTCACAATGCTCATTCTTCTTTTATTTGGATATTTAGCGAGTCTTTCTAATAAATTTTTGCTTTCAATTTTAGGTAGATTTTGGTCTAGAAAAGCTATTGATGAAAGTTGGCCTGTTTCAGGATTAATTTCTTCATTAATTCTGACTATTGTCGGTGCTCATCTTGTGTTTTATTTTTCAACTATTTTGCATCAACCTTTAAATGGTCAACAACCTGATTTTTTTGCAATTAATTTACCAATAAACTTTGAATTAGAAAACATTAAAGATATTCATATTGAAGAGTATAAAATATGTCGTCCTAAATTAATTTCAATTGATGGAACCTATGTAAAACAAACTCGAAGCGATCCAAAACCTGGCAGAGAAGGAATTTATCGACCTTTAAACTCTACAGCTATGAATAGCACTCCCCATGAAAATTTAATATTGGAAGGAACTTGGCCTGCTCATCAAGATGATTCAAAGCTATTACCTCTTCTTGTAGCTGATTCTTTTGCAAAAAAATTAAATATTAATATGGACTCTATTTTAGAGTTTGATTTTGGTGATGTGCTTATTAAAGGGCAAGTTAAAGCAATTCAACAAGTTCAGTGGGAATCAATGAAACCTAATTTTTTTGTCATTTTCCCTGAAAATTCTGTTTCAGATTATTTTGAATCAACTATGATTGCCGTAAAATTAGCTCACGAAAAAAAATCTGATTTTATTTTGGATTTAATTTTAAATTATCCTTCGATTACTATTTTTGATATTGATGGAATAAAAAAGATAGCTTTAAAATGGATTGACCCTCTTTTAACTTGGATCTACGCCGTTTCAGGTTCATTTTTTTTCTCGCTCTTTCTTTTTTCTGTTTTTATAAAAAAACTCTACCCAACTGAATTCATCCCTCATCAACTTGAGCTGGTGATCTCATCATCAGAAAAGAAGAATTTCACCTCGTCTAGTTTTCTTATAAAAAATCTTGTATTAACAGCTTTTGTTATGCTTTCTTCTTTATTTATTTTTATTTTTGGTCAATGGTCCTGGCTTGGAGGATCTACTTTAATATATTCAGGTTTTTCTTTATTGATGAGCTCTTTATTTTGCTTCTTTCTTTTAAACATCCTTGAATAACCATTCTAAAGATATAAGCGTGATAAATATCACGCTTATATCTCCTCATTAATGAATTAATGTATACAGGCCAGTGCCTATTAACACAAATGATAGTATTTTCTTTGCTAATTTTTCACTAACTATTTTTGAAAAAAACAACCCTGCTGTCATTCCTACTATTGCAAAAAATAAATATGATAATAAATCTTGATATCTTATCTGCTCAAGCATGACATGTCCGAAAAAAAATCCACTTAACAAATTAATTGAAATTATCATCAATGACGTTGCTACAGCTCTTTTCATCGATAAATGAAAAATAATCGCTAAAGCTGGTGTAATAATAAAACCTCCGCCTATTCCTAATATCCCCATTAAAAAACCCATCATCGTCATTAAAAAAAACATTAAGATAATCGGGTTTTTTTCTTGATGTTGTATTTTCTTAGGGTTTAAAAAAAACATGACTGTTCCAGCTAATAAAATAAAAATTCCTAAAAATTTTAATAGCATTAAATCTCTATTAATATTTTTATTAAAAAAAACTAAAGTTTCAGGAATATTTGGCAAAATAAAATTTCTTGTTAAAAGCAAAGAAGGCAAAGCAAAAGAAGTCATGATTAAGCCTATTTTATAATCAACATCATAACGTCTTTGCCAATAGCCAATAAAGCAAGTCATTCCAATCACCAACATTGAATACACGCTAGCTAAGACAGGTGTTAGGCCAAAAAAATAGATCAACAAAGGGTTAAATAAAATAGCTCCGCCTGCTCCAACAGAGCCCAAGCTAAAACCTATAGCACTCACCCCTAAATATCCTAATAATATTGAAAACCCCATAATCAAAACCTTATGCCATTAGTTGCTCTATAATTTCTCTAGTATTTTCTGACAAATTTTTATTCATCAAATTATTTTTCACTTTTTCTTCAAATCTTTGAGATGAATCTTTATCCCATTTTCTCCACATTCTGGGTATTTTGGCTAATCTTGCAGTAACCTGTGGGTTAATCTTATCTAACTCTAAAATCTTCAAGATCCACCAATCATATCCAACTCCATCAATTCGATGAAATTCTCTTAAATTAAATTGAGCGAATGCCAAAAATAATGCATATACTTTGTTTGGATTTTTAATATCGAATAAAGGATTTTTTTCTAAAGCTAAAGAATCATTTTGTAATGTTGCAAAACAAGATACGGATTGACTCCTCAACCACTGACTAATTAATAATGGCTCATCGCGATATCTTTCGATAAATCGACGCTGGTACTCATCAAAGACACCACCTCTCTGATCGTTAAGAGCTAAGGAATGTAAAGCCCCTTGATTCAGGGTCATCATTGGATGTTCTAAATATTTTAAAAGCTCTAAATGATGATCTGTTAAAGAACTTAAATAATAAATAGCTATTTTTTGTAATCTTCTCTGATTGATAGAATCAGCTTGATAATCATGTGCCACATTTTTATTTAAAATATTCAGAAATTCATTTTTCATTAATACCGCTAATTCAGCCGTAATATTTTTTAATGCCTCTGAGAAACTAAGAGGATTTAACCCTTCAAATTTTAAAAGAAGCATCTCAAAACTTGGTGGCTGCAAAAGAAATGACTTTAAACCTGCATTAAAATCACGATCAATAAACTTTTTAATAAAAATTAAATCATCTTTTGATAATATTCCCTTTAAATTTATAAGATAATGAGCCCATTCTTCTTGCATCATCATCCAAAGAATGACGGAATCATTTTCAAGCATCATCAGTGATCGTCGCTCTTCTAACGAATACGGATAAATAAGATGAACAGGAGCGCTAAATTGATGGTTCAGGGTTAATAACTGTTTTTCTTCTCGAGGAATTCTTGTTTCTTTTTCAGATAAAATAACTAAAGAAGGTCCTTGTACGCAGGTATGCTCATTCCATACAGCAATCATCATTGGAATAATTAATAGTTGTTCATCTGGATGATGCTGAACTAAAATAAATTCGTTTTTTTCAATTTTTAATTCGACTGTTGGCGTTTTTGGTGTGTCATACCATTTGGAAAATTCTTTTAAATTTTTACCACTCACTACTTCCATTGATGAAACCCAATCTTCGATTGTTGCAGATTTCCCATCAAATTTTGTTAAATAATATCGAATACCTTTGTAATAAGCATCATCACCTATCAGTAATTTTAACATCCTAATAAGCTCAGCCCCTTTTTCATAAATTGTCGCTGTATAAAAATTATCTATTGATTGATAAGAATGTGGTCTAACTGGATGAGCTAAAGGCGAACTATCTTCTGGAAATTGTGTCGATAATAATTGAATAACATCTTGGATTCTAGAAGTAGGGCTTTGAATCATATCTTCAGCAAATTGCTGTTCTCTAAAGACTGTTAATCCCTCTTTTAAAGACAACTGAAACCAATCTCTTAACGTGACACGGTTTCCTGTATAATTATGGAAATACTCATGTCCTACAACACTTAGGATATTCTGATAATCTTCATCTGTTGCTGTTTTTTCATCACCAAGAACATATTTTGCATTGAAAATATTTAAGCTCTTGTTTTCCATCGCCCCCATATTAAAGTCATGAGTTGCAACAATATGATAAACATCCAAATCATAAGAAAGACCGTATTTATCTTCATCCCACTTCATCGACTTTTTTAACGCATCTAAAGCAAACAGTGTTCTTTGTTGTTCTTGCTTATCAGTAAAAATCTTCAATTGAACAATTCGACCTTCTGCTGTTTGATAAACGTCTTCTGTTAAAGCAAGATTTCCTGCAACTAAAGCAAATAAGTAACTTGGCTTACGATATGGATCATGCCAAATCGTTGCATGAAGATTATTTTCTAAATCATAAGAATCTAGTAAATTTCCATTAGATAATAAAATTGGATATTTTTCTTTATCAGCAATAAGTTTTATTGTGAAAATCGATTGAACATCAGGACGATCAGGATAATACATAATTCGCCTAAAACCTTCCGCTTCACATTGAGTGCACAACATTTGCCCGGAACGATAAAGACCACTTAGAGCATAGTTCTTCGAAGGATATAATTTTATTCTTTGAAAAATTACTCCTTTATTTTCAATAAGATTCAAGAATATTCCATGCTGGTCTTTTTTTATTAATGATAAATCTACAAAATCATCATTAATTTTTAATTCCAATAGTTCTAATTCTTCTCCATTTAAGAAAATATTTTTTGAATCAGACTCATAATCAAGAAAAGCTTCAACAATAACTGAATCCTCATCTAAATAAAATGTAGAATCAACATTATTAATAGCTATATTCGATTTTTCATAATCTTTTAAAAACACTGTACTCATTGAAAAATCCTCAAAAATTTTAACTAAAATGCAAGTTCCCCTGAAAAAAGAACTTTTCTATTTATTTGATAGTATGACTTTTCTACTTCATAATTGATACCAAAACTCATAAACTCATTTAATCTATAAATTAACCCTACTGCATATAATCCTACATAATACGGCTTTTGATCGTAGGGAACTTCAAAAACTTGCTCACTTTCATCAAATTGATATTGAAAACGATGAGTCCCTATTTCTTGAGAATAAGAAATTCTTGATAATGAAAAATTTTGAAAAAGATCTATCATGCTATTTTTCTTAAAAAAAGATGTATAAGTTGTAAAGCCAACGCTTGCTATCTGACTATATAAAGTATTTTCTAAAACATTATTTCCCTCAGATGAGATCTCTTGCGTTTCTATATCAATGGCTTGCTCTTGATACGCCTTTCGATAAAAATTATTCCACTTCATTTCAGCATAAGGCTTGAATGTTGTCCCAATTAATTTCTTTGAACCAATTATTTTTAAACTAAAAAGAACATCATGAGCGGCAGCATTGGATTGAGCCTCTAACATCGTTGGAATAATATTCAAATTATCATTATCCATATGATAACTAATCCAACTTCTCTGATATTCCATTTGATGCGAACCTAATGATAGACCACTATCAACTTCTAAAAAATCATTGATGCGATACCCATAGCCTAACCCTATGCTCCGGTCATTTAAATGCCCACTAGCAGCTTTTCCTGCGATATTAAACAGAACTTTATAGTCAGAATGATTTAATCCCGTCCATAATTTAAAGACATGCTGATCATGATTTCGATGAGACACCAGAGCCTGAAATCCATACGATGTCATGACAGATCCGAGCTCATGATCGTGATCTTTTAATTCAGAATCAACTCGATACCCTTGCGTCATCACTGATAAACCAGTTTTATTCAGAGACATCCAATCGAGATCCTGATCTCGAGATTTTTCATGATTAGCTATTTTTGATTTTGTTTTATTCATATCTAACAAAATTCTCTTAATTAATTTTTTATTAGATAAGTTGTCATGAGATCCTATAAAATTTTGACCAACGGCTAGTTGAGTTTCCAATGAATTCATTAAATTTAAATTCTTTTGTAAATATAAATTTGTTAAATTTTTATAATGTGAAATATCAGGAGTTAATTGATTAGCAATTACTGCCAAATCCTTTTTTGTTTCGGCTTGATCTATCAGTTGAGTGAGTTCGACTAAACGAGCTGTCTTTGATATTATTTGATCGGACTGTATTTGTCTGACAAAAGATTGAGCTCCTTTAGAAATAAGTTCTTTCATGGCTTCATCTGAAGATTTTTTAGAGAGATTGACACAAAGTGCATTATCTTTGATAAAAAAAGAAGCATCAAACATCGCTGGGACTTCTATTTTAGAGCTAATTTCTTGAAGTTTTTCTACAGCTAAACCAGTAATAAGTTTATATTCTTGATTCTTAAAATCAGCTCCAAACCCTTGGGTTTTTAGCAATATCCTACCTCCAAGATCAGAGATCTGATCAAGTTGAAGAAGGGGTCTTGGATTAGGCTGGCTTTCTTTAGAGACCCTTAAGATTAATTTTGAATTATCTGCGAGCTCTAAAGCACCTATTTTTACCTGAACTTGATCTTGAAAAGAATTATTTTGCTGATCGATGCTTGTTGCAGCGCTACCTACAATCATAAACCCTTGATTAATAACATGTGTTAAGTCTGATTCTTTTTCATTTAGTTTTGAATCAATGTGAAGAAAACTTCCTGCATTAATTTTAGTTACTCCGCTTAAATTAGAGCCTTGCATTACTTTTAAAACGGCGCCAGATTCAACTATGGTATCAGCGACTCTATTAAAATCAGCATTCAGCGACATTAATCCATTCTGAATTAAAAAATGCCCTGTATAAGTATGATCGGCGCCTGCAAGTGCCAATCTATTTTTTCCTACTTTAATTAAAGTTCCAACTCCATTAATCTTTGCACTAATCGACTGGTTTAAGTAACTATTTCCAACATAAAGAAGATTATTATTATTTAAAACGGTCCCATTAAAAATACCTTCTATCACGCTTTGCGAAGAGTCATCGATTGTAATTTCACCAGAATATGTTGCTGAACCATAAATTCTGACAACACCTGAAAGGCTTCCATTAACTTCCAAATGCCCTTCATAAATTTCAGTGACACCAGTAAAATTACCCATAAATTGATCAATTGTTAAAGATGATGAACCATATTTTTGAAATGTCCCATTCCCTCTTAAATTATTAACTAATGTTCTAGGTTCATTAGTAATAACAGCTAGCGTTCCAGCTAATTCAAAATCACCCGATCCTGTGAAAGAATCTTTTAGAACCAATCTTGCTCCATGAACAACATTTGATGTTCCTTCATAGGAAACTTCATCACCGCTTAAAATGGTTTCTCCTTGTTGGGCGATAACACCACCTGTTCCTGTAATATTTTGAGTAAGCTCAAAAGAAGACTGCGTTCTATTAGAAAACATTAGGGTAGCATTGTTCTGAATATTACTCAGACTATCGAAAGATTCCATTATTTCTAATGTTCCATTAGAAATCAATGTATCCCCTTGATAACTTGTAGATGGCCCTGATAATGTTAATTTCTTTGAACCCGTTTTAACTAAACCACCAGCCCCACTAATTGGCAACGAGATATCAATACTGGAGTCCTCTGTCCTGATGGTTAACCCGTTTGACTCAATTGATAATCTCGATTTATTAGCCCCTGTGACAGCTCCTGAATGAAAAGTAGCTGCAGTAGCACCATCGGCTGGAATATTTCCAATAATAGTCGCGCCATCAAATAAAACGATTCCTTGATCTAAAGTTAAATTTTTCTTCAAAATTAATTCAGAATCTTTAAAAAATAAACTAGCACCTGTTAAAATGCTCCATGAAGAGCTATTCCCTGTAGACATACTACCTGAAATCTCGAGCCGCCCACTTTGAATCGTTGTATTTCCTTGATATGTCAATTGACCTGAAAGATCGAGCACTCCCGCTCCTTCTTTAATAAGGGAGCCTGTTCCAGAAATATTTTGAGGGATTGTTTTATAAGAAATAGATGTTAATAATTTAAGACTCGCATTATTAATCAAATTTGATTGAAATGAAGTTCCAGTCTCAACTATCAGTAAGCCTGCATCAATTTGTGTTGAGCCTGTATAAGTTTGAGCTCCATCAAGAACTAAAGTGCCTAGCCCTGTTTTTTTAATCATGGCATTACTGCCCAAATGATCTGAAAAAGCTCCATGCCAAATTAAATATTTATCTAGATCAATATTAGCCTCTAATTCTTGCGCTATTTCAGAAGCTGTCGCTGTATTAACAATTAATTGATTTCCAATATTTCCATTGACAGTGATCAGTGCCTGATCAAAAAACAAATATCCATTTCCTGTCTGATTGAATGAACCTCTAATATCAAAATTTGACCCAGCTCCCAAATTTAAAATTGACTGATTATTAGTTAAAGCTAATGTTTTTGTAGCATTTAATTTACCGAAAGTCATGCGGTCTATTATTTTGAGAGAACCTTGATTAATAGAAAGATCGCCAGAGTGATCGACATATTTAACAAAAGAAAATTGACCGGAACCATTTTTAATAATATCACCAGTGCTTTGAACAGGGCTTTCTATTGATTTGACTGAAACCCCGCTGGTATTTTCAATTTTAAAGGTTCCTTTATTTTCAATATTAAAAGAATTAGACCCTTGATAGACTCCCTTTAATTCTAAAACAGCTCCGACATCAACCTTAAGCGATCCTGCTAAGATAGATGAAGATGATGTGATGAGTTCTGTATTTTTAACATACATCAATCCCGAAAAAGAGCTTGCATCGCCCTGGTAATTAACTTGACCTCCACTTTCTAATGTAACGATTCCACTAGCAGCTCCATTAATTTTTCCATTCAATGTTCTTGATGAGCCCTGCGGAGTGTAAAAATAAATTAAACCATCAACAGAGATGACCTCTGCAGCGGTTGGTAAATACTGTCCATAGATATAGGCACTGGCAGATGATGCAACACTTAATTGATGATACATGGTATGACCATCAAGCAGCTCAAAAGAACCTGCTTGAATATTTGTTTGAAAATGATCTGTTGAGGTATTAAAAGTTAACTTTTGAGTTCCTGTTTTTGTTAAAGCCCCAGAGCCTGTTAAAGAGGTATTGAGTTTAATATCTGCTAATGAATTCGATCCGTTGATTATTAATCCATTTTGATCTATTTGTATTTTTACATTTTGAGATAATGGGTTAATCGTGCTTAATCTTGTCGTGGAATTTTCTATCACCCCACCATTTATTAAAATCTTAGCATCCGGAATTAATGAATCCGATCCTACATAAATCGCATCTGAAATAGAAATTTTTCCTTTAATAAGCGCCTGGGCTCCATTTGAAAATTTCAATGATTGCGTATTTGCTAAATTTAATTGTGAAGATGTGTTTAACTCTAATCTTGATTGTGCTGATGTTAACTCAATCGACCCATTCCAATCAGCACCACTGTCTATCAATAAAGTACCATTCGCAATAACACTTGATCCTGACGATGTATGGTGCCCTGTAAAATTTAAAACTCCAGCTCCGTCTTTATAAAAATGACCTGTGCCAGAAATATTTTTTGTATAAGTTTTATTAGCAGCATGATCAAAAATCAAACCACGTTCTTGCGAAGAGTTATTGATAATATTGCCTGTTAAATCACCTTGATTTTGAATTTTCAAAACACCATTTGATTCAATAGTTAATGCAGATGTATAAATATTATTAATATTAATAATGCCATTATTTAGAGTTGTTTGACCTGTAAATTGATTCGGTTGATTAAATGTGAGCTCTCCAGTTCCTTTTTTTAAGAAAGTTCCCGTGCCAGTAATAGTTTTATTGTATGATAACTGATTATTCTGGGTTAGATCGGCTATTAAGATTGAGTTATTTTTTATTGATGCTACTGGCATCGTATCTAGTAAGTAAATAGTTCCAGCTTGTAGATCTATATCCCCTGTTGATAATAAATTTCCAGTTAATGTCAGCGTACCAGAAGACTTCTTTGTGATTGTTCCTTGTTCAGACTGATAATTTGAAATAGCTGAAGTGATTTTAATACCACCTAAAGCCGTATCCACAATAATTCCTTTTGATGAAACTTCTATACCGCCTGATGCCCCTAAAATACGTTCCGTCGTAGAAGTTTCATTAGAAAGAATACCTCCATCAAAAATAATTTGACCATCATTAGAAATTGTTTGACTAGATTTCGATAATTTAAATATTGCATTATCTGCAAACGAAACAGAAGCACCACTTCTAACAGCGATTTCAGGATGAACTAAAATGGAAGACAATACTAACGAACCGCTGTCAACAGTCAGACTTCCACTCAAATCAATCAATGAGTTCACTGTGAGTTGATGTTGCCCTTTTTTTAAAAAAACACCTTGCTGATTAACTTCATCAACTAAAGGCGCATTCCAAACCATATCCTTGGTCTGTGTTTCAACTTTGAGTCCATTAGCTGTGACTTTAAAAGAATTTCCCTGTGTTAATGTGAATGAACCCGCTGAACTTTCATCTCCTGTTTTAATCAATGCACCATCAATTAAAATCTTTCCACTATTCGAAATAGTTGACTGATCGACAACAACTTCAGATGTTGATGATAATTTCAACAAGCCATTCAAAGAAACATCCCAAGTTGAAGATTGAAAGCCTCCATTCACAATCATGTTCCCAGACGTAATTTGAGTTTTTCCGCGATAATCTGAATCTTGATTTAAATAAAAACTACCTGTACCTATTTTTCTCAATAGCCCTTGTGAAGAAGTATCTGTTAATCCACCATTAATAGTGATATCGCCTTGAGCCGTATCTATAATGAGGCCATTGGACAATAATTCAACTTTTTTTGAGCCAGTAATACTCAAAGATTTAGCACCACTTGATGACTTTATAGTGACTCCATTTGCATTAATAGCTCCATTATTAATAAAAGAAGTATTAGTATTAAGAGATAATTGGCTATTATTCATTAATGAAAACTCAGTACCAATCAAAGTTTCATAAGAAGAAGATGTCATACTTCCTTCTAACTTTAACAACCCCTGATCAATACGAATAGCTCCAGTATGAGTGTTGGTATTCGTCAGTGTTAATATCCCGCTTCCTTTTTTTAAAACACTACCAGCGCCCGCAATGACTGCAGCCTGTGTTTTATTAACAGAGTTATTAAAAGAAAGCTCACTTGTAACATTAATCAAGCCTCCAGAAACTGTATCCTGTAAGACCAAAGAACCCTCATCTACAAAGGTTGTCCCTGTATTCGTTAAAGTTCCTTTTAAAACAAGTATTCCGTTTCCTTTTTTTCTTAAAATTCCATTTTGACCTGTATTATTCTTAAAATCAGACTCAACATCTAACTCCCCTGCATTAATCTGAAAAGTAACTCCTTTACTAGTTAATTCGATAGGTAAAGAATCGATAGCATCTTGAATTTGATATGTTGAGTTTGAATTTTGATTAAAAGTCACGCCATCAAAATTAACTCTTCCTCTATTGATAATCGATACATCATGTTCAGGAGATAAACTGCTTTGATCTTTAAATTCTAATAGAGAATTTTGATCTACTTCTATGAATCGGGATTGAAGATCTTTATAAACATTTAAAGTACCTTCATAAACATGTGTTGTCCCAATATAACTTTGATCTTTTGAGAACAAGAGACTCCCTTCACCCGTTTTAAATAAATCACCACTCCCTGTGACTGTTTTTTGGAAATTTTTTGATGTGTTTGCATCAACAAGAAATTCAATTTTTGATGAATTAGAAACGTCGCCAGACAATATTGTATTGTCTAAAGTTATTTTTCCATCTTCAATAATTGTTAGTCCTGTATAAGTATTTGAACCTTTTAATATAAGGGTCCCTGATGATTTTTTTCTAATCACTCCTTCTTGAGATTGATAGTTTGAGAACCCAACATTGCACTCAATCACTTTATCTTTCGAGTCAAAAACAAGTTCTTGTGAAGAAATACTAATAGCGTTACCACTCCCTGTGATTAAAAGAGTGGTTCCATCTGATTTATCATAGATAACTTTCGAGTTATCTATGATAGTTAATCCACTATTAACTAGTGTAATATTATTGGCAGCATGATAATCATTATTTGTTAATTGAAGAGCACTTCCAGCTGCAGTTGATAAATTTGTCGAATAAAAATTATTTTTAATATTTAATGTTCCGGCACTGACTTGAGTCTGCCCAGTATAATTTTGATTGCCATTTAAAACAGTTATGCCAGAGCCGGATTTTATCAACGTTCCTGAGCCGCTTAATTGAATTAAAAACTCTAAGTCATGATTAGAATCGTTCATGATTTCAAGTGTTGATGAATTGGTAATTGAAGAGCTTAATGTTGAATTAACAAGTTTGATCGCACCTTGTTCAATGATTGTTGTGCCTGTATAATCACTTGTTTGATTTAAAATGAGTGTGTTATTTCCTGTCTTTTTTAACAATCCATTATGCCCCGAAAAAGAAGCATTTATTGTTAAATTTTTTTCAGATGTATTGATAACAATTCCTTTCTCATCCAATAGTAAATTATTACCTGTTTGAGTAAAAGTTAACTCCGTCAAACTTGCTTGAGTTTTTAACAATCCTCCTGAAAAAACAACTTCTCCATTATTAGTCATTGTTGAATTTCTATTAACTAGGATTGAAGAATTTTCTGAAAATTTTAAATGGGTATCATTCGTTACCAAGGTTAAAGGTGATTGAAATTCTTTTAAGATTTCAACAGATCCTAAATCAATCTCTAACTTTTCAACAGCAATTTTCTCACCACTTAATATTGATAACCCTACTCCTTTCTTAATCAGAAAGCCTCCATCAATATTTGAAGAGAAATTTTTATTTCCATCGTAATTAAGCTCTAATAAACTATTGTTTTTTATCAAAGATGAATGTGTCATGGAATCTTTAAAAATTAATTTACCCTGATCTATTTGGGTGAAGCCATCAAAACTCAAATCAGATTCTATCGTTAAAGATCCACCATTTTTCTTAATAAAATTTCCCGAACCACTCACTTCAATAGATGTGCTTAAATCGATACCATGATCGAAAATAGCTGTTCCAGAAATAATTAAATGACTCTTAGGTAAATTGTTTACAAACTGCAATGCCCCATCTTGAATACGAGTAATACCATCATGATCTAAATCACCAGCTAATACTAAAAGTCCTTGTGAGGCTTTATTTAAAGACCCATGCTCTGATCCTAAGTTTTTAGTGCCACCCTCAATGATCAAGTCTCCGAAATTTGTATCGATAGTGATGCCAGCGGCTGACAATAATATTGAATTATTAGAGGTAATAGTATAACTCTGGTGAGAATTTGATTGATTTTTAATAAATGCATGATCAAAAATTAATCCATCATCGTGATTAATTGAAATATTATTCACAACATTTAAAGATGATTGCTCTTGAAACTTTAACGTACTGCCTTGGTCAATTTGTATATTAGAATTGATTAAAGAACCATCAACTCCAGAAACAATCACAGATCCACTTTCAACTGACAGATCACCCAAATGTCCACCGGTTGCTGTTAAAAATAGATCTCCCTGACCAATTTTATTAAATTTAGAAAAAATATTTCCATTTGCTGCTAGATTAAATGTTGTTGTTGAGTCTTGACCGACATCAAAAACAACGCCTCCTGATTTAATCAGTATTGTTGGATAATTTGATGAATTCTCAGGATCCAATACAGATAAAGACGATGTTTCATTTTTAAAGGAAACACCATCAAACTCTATTTGGCCGCCAGAGGCAGCAAGTGAGGGAACCCCAAACTCAATATGCCCATCATGATTTATGGTGCCTTTCAAAGAAAGCAAACCGTCGAATCCCACCAGAATTTGATGACCATCAGTAAGATCATAGATGGAGCCTGTTTTCATCGTAACAGACGTTCCTTCAATTAATTCTAAATCACCTTGAAAATGAGCTCCATTTTCAATAATGAAAGTGCCCCCATGGATCTTTGTTCCACCTGTATAGATATTCTCTCCTGCAAGGGTTAGCTCACCAGAACCTATTTTTTTTAAAGAAGAATTACCTCTGATGATTCCTGAAAACGAGGAAATCGAATGATCATCAATTGTTAATTCACCTCCTGTTCCTAAATCTATTGTTCCAGCCCCTCGAATAGTTCTGATATGATCTTGATGCCCATTTAAATTAAAGACAGCACCTTCACTAATATTAACTAGTGATTGATCACTTAAAATATGATCATCTCCGTAAGTTAATACTCCTTCTTCAATAAAGGTATCTCCTGTATAAGTCTGTCGATTATTAATAGTGAGATTCTTTAAGCCTATTTTTCTTACAGAGCCAGACCCACTAATCACTCCATCATAACTAAATGAATCATGACCACTTAAATCATCTACATCTAGATCAATATTAATAGATCCATCATTATGAAAATTACCTTGAAATGAATTTTCATTAACTAATATAGATCCGCCCTCTATATTAATGCCTCCTGACAACGTCATCTTCCCTAAAAGAAAAAGATTCCCGGTTCCTTTTTTGGTTAAAATTCCATCGCCACTGATGTGACCATAACTTTCAGCGTCATTATTTGTCTGAGTAAAAATGACTTCTGAATGATTGATGATATCTTGAATAATGATATTTTGATTAATGAAATTTATAGCACCCTGAGATATGAGAATATCACCAGTTGCTGTATTTTCACCCGAAAGACCAAGCGTGCCTGAACCTGTTTTAATCCAATCCCCCTCGCCTTTAATCTCTCCAGCATAGACTGTATTTTCGCTCAAATTTAATGTTGTTTCACCTTGCGATTCAAATGAGCTAGCAGCAAGATTATTAGCATTGATCGTTAAAGCCGAGTTGTTATTAATAATAGGCCCTGTTTGATTAATTGAGCCTGATAAAAATAATGGCGCCTGACCTTCAATAATCAGCAATCCTTCTCCAGTAAGATTATTTTCAAAATGATACTCCGTATCATTTTTAATTCTTAGAACACCTTGATTATCATAATTTCCATCAAAACTTGATGAATGAACAATCAACTCTCCTTCTTCAATAATTGATAAACCTGTAGAGTTCACTTGACCTAAAAGCTCTAAAGATTGAGAGCCAGATTTAATCAATGTACCCGAATTAATAAGAGTTTGATCATAGGAAATCGAAATATTATTAACATTAACTTCAAGCTGATCTTGATTTTCAATCATTCCTTGTAAAGATTTTTCATTAAGAATTAAACGGCCAGATTCAACAATAGTTCCACCTGAATACTTTTGAGGTGATTTTAAAGAAATATCACCTTGACCTCTTTTTATCAAAGAGCCCACACCTATCACTGAAAATAGATCTTCTCTAGAACCTGATTCATTTTGAAGAACAACTTCTCCATCATTATAAAGAGAAGATGCTGTATAAATTCCTTTAACGTTTAAAGAGCTATTATTTGATGTTAAATAAGCAGTCCCATTTATTTGAGATTCTCCCTCTAGAACAATAGAGCCAGAATCAATAATAATGTTTCCATCAAAATTAGAAGAATTACCATCTAATACTAGAAAACCTTGTCCTTTTTTTAAAATTGCGCCAGCACCTGTTAAGCCACTAGACAATGTTAAATGCTGGTTTCCATAAAGTGTAATCGATAAGGTTGTATCTGAATTTGTAATCGTAATTGGACTATCAATTTGATATGAATCTTCTAATTTATTCGCATCGGATTGACTAGATACCTTCATTAATACATGTCGAGAAGGATTACTTAATATAATAATTGGATCATGAGCTGTTAATGAATTCTGATTTGAATGCACATTAAGATAAGCAAGATTATCGATCTCTTGTCCCACTTCATTTTTAAGATCTAAGCCATATTCTCTTAAAACTTCAGTTGAAAAAATTGTTTTATCTAAAATAATATCTTTCAAGACCCCATCATCTGACAGATCAAGAGCATCAATTTTATAAGATGTAGCATAAAGCCAGCTCAGCGAGCCTAACGACAAGCCTAAATAAAATCGACTAAAGATGTCCTTTTTCTGTGCGATCTTCAAAGTCATCTTGTCCCTTTATCATCTAAGTATCGGAGACCTTGTCTCTTATTTTTTTGGATATAAGTTAATTTTTATACGAATTACTCCTTATGTTCAAAATTAAAACTAAATTAATGACAGTTGTTAACTTTAATAGTAACATGTCACAATGCCTATATTTTTAAATTTAAATGAATTTACTTTATTAAGTAATTTTATTGATAAAAAATAAAAAATTATTTTAAATTATTGAATCAAAGTTTCTATGAAATATTAATATTTTTAAAAAATTTAATAAATCGTAGATTTATAAGAGAGCTGTAAATTTTATTTTTATAAAAATTACAATTTACTTGATAAAAAAAGCCCTCAAAAGAGGGCTTAAAAAATAGATTTTTTAATTAATTAAAACTGATAACCAAATTCTAATCTTCCTTGATACTGCTGTTGAGCAAATGAACGTTGAGCAAGAGCATTCACAATCAGGCCTTGATAAGAACCTACTTGGAGTGCCATTTGCGCATTAAATCCACCTTCAACAAACTGTTGACCTTCAGTCTTAACCATTCCTTCATAAGATGTGAACTTATAAGTAACATCTGAATTCATTGCTTTGAATTGATGTTGATAACCAATTCCAGCATTAAAGGCAGTCCATCCAAAACCAGTTGTATGAACTCTTGATAAATCAACTCCTAGTCCTGCTAGTGCCTTCACTCCAAACTTACTCATTACATTTAAGTTCAGATCTTGAGCGCCAGTTTCTTCATAACTTGGATTAACTTGCATTCCTAAATCTGTTGTTAGTCTTGTGCTAACTCTCATTCCTTGAACATCAA
>JACCDO010184913.1_pt1 | contig 149349 bp, 141 predicted proteins | sample 7446101 | NCBI WGS metagenome assembly JACCDO01 (sample SAMN15323440, study PRJNA562643) | freshwater metagenome | isolation source: river surface water | place: USA:Blue River Watershed | collected 2017-08-16
TAATATATTCAATATTGCTATATGTTAAACCAAAACCATAAAAAGAAAAAAACTTAATTATTTGATCATCACGATATGAAATTGTGTATGTTGTTTTATAATTGTTTATATAGTTTGCATCAAAAAAATATATAGCCTTATTTATCAATATACACGGACAACATATAATGGGCTTATTGGTTGTATTGTTCAAATAAAACACAAAATGATGTTTGTCTATATTATTTAGTCCGCAAAACTTATTAATTTTTGTTTGCATATCGGAAAATTTCATTTCGTTATATTTTAAAAATACTATTTCCAAAAAATCTAACTTATTATAACGATATGTATGACATATACCGGTAAAGACCATATTTGATATATAGAGTTCTTGAAAGACATCTTTCACATTGTTAAGTTTCATTTGTTCTTTAATTTGTTCTTTAATTTTGTTACTATTCGGGTCAGTTTCCGAAATGTAATTACACGTGTTACATAAAAACAAAATATAATTAATGGTTCCAAATATATCCTGTATATCCTGTATATTCAAATTAATGATAGACGACTGCTGAAACTTAACCTCATTTGCTTTTATTATAAAGTATGGGTCAAAATCAATAAAATATATTTTAATATCATTAGGGTTACGGTCATCTATCATCGTGTTTATGAGTTTTGTGTCAGACAATAAATATCCCATTGAACCACCTATGCGTTTGAGAATTTCTTCGAACTTTGTATACAACTCAGTAAACTTATCCATTGAAATATTTTCAATAAATTCGTCAACAGTTTTTCCATGAATACGTTCAATAATGCTATAAAAATGTGCTATAGATTGTGTTTTAGTATCTTTTATTAATCCAACTTCGTATATTTTCGGTCCAATATTTATTTCTGACATAATAATACCTATTTTAGCTTCTTCAATGTAACCATTTAGTTTCGTTTGTCCATCTTCACTATTTATATCAAACCTATCACGTGATATACGAATCGCGAATTGGTCACCATTACAATGAGATTTTACAACATTATTCTCAAATAATGCGTTATGTGCTCCCTTATTACACCTTTGGACATTTCAAACGCCGATTATTTATATAGACCATTTTTATAAATAATCATTTGTATATCTTCTTTACTTTTCTTGTTTTATTCTTTGGAACATATATTTCGGGTCTTTGATAAGCACCTTTAAATATTTTTTCATACTTTTCTTTTGGTATTTCACTTATTACTTTATTTATATTTTTCTTCAAATTTTCATATTTTAGTCCTTCCAATTTTTGTAATCTGGATTTCAACATACTAAAGTAATTTTCGATGGAGTTCGTGAAATGTTGATACGGAACTGCATATAAAATATGATTATGTTGATTGACCAACGTTTTTATTCGTTCATTTCTATGAGCAGAAGCATTATCCAATATAATTAATTTATTTCTTAATTTACTTGTAATATTATGTTCTAAAAAATCAATTAACCTATCTGTATTGATTCCTCCTTTTTCATATAAATCCCAATGTAAAACACCATCGACAGAAATAGCAAATATGCCTGTATATTTTTTGAATACTTCTTGTGATTGAGTTTTTATGACACATCTTTTACCAATATCATTATAACAGTGATTTCGTTTTTGTAAAGATTTTATACTAGTTTCGTCGATACAAATAATATCCTCTAATTTATATTTTTTCAATTCTTCATAAAACTCTTTTATTTTTGAATTGATATCAATATCTTTTCCAAATCTTTGAGTAGGTTCATGTCTTATTCTGGTAAGTTTCAAAGTAATATTGTTATCCTTTACAATTCTTGATAAATGCCTTCTTGTTATGTTAAATTCTGAAAATTTTAATTTTAGTTTAACTAATAAATCTTCCATAGTAATTGTCTTATTCTTTTTTATTTCGTGTGTTAAATATTTTACTTCCTCATTTTTTACTTTATAAGAAATCGGTTTTCTGTAATTAATATTTACATTACCATCCTTTTTATATCTTTCAACCCAACGCATTAAACTTCTTGGCGAACAATTGAATATTTTACATACTTCTTTTTGCGTTTTATCTTCTACCAAATAATACTTAACAGCGGTTTCTTTATAATCATTGCTTTTATGATTAGTCATATATAATATAGATTGAATAAAAATTAAATAAAATTAAATTATAAGTATTATTATACTCTTTATAATTTAATATGACAACTATACCACTTGGAGCAATTAATAAAAAAACAGGCGAATATGTTTATCCAAGAATCGCAAATAAAATAGATGAATATTCTTGCCCCGAATGTCATAAAGATTTAATTATATGTCAAGGAAATATAAGAGTTCATCATTTTAGACATAAGATAGATGCGATTAATCCTTGTCATCATTATAGTAATCCAACAGAAAGTCAAATACATAAAGACGCAAAAATATTATTGAAAACATTATTAGAAAAAAATGTAAATATATCGTTTATTAGAAATTGTCCTACTTGTAAAAATGATGATGAATTTGAAATACCACCCATTACAGAATCATCCTCTATACAATTAGAACATAGATTTGACTATAATGGTTTAAAGATAGCAGATGTTGCGTATATTGATAATGGAGAAATATTATGTATTTTTGAAATATATCATACACATAAAACAGATAAAGAAAACCGTCCAGAACCTTGGTTTGAAATAGATGCTTTATCTATAATAAATATAGCAAATACAACACAATCTAATACATTAAAAATAAAATGTATTCGTAATAAAAAATGCGATGAATGTATTAAGAATTATACTTGTAATGGTTATGGTGAATGTTTATTACAAACTAATTATGAAAATAATTATATTAAGAATAAAGATTTTATTTGTTCTTATAATTGTAAACCTAAAAAATGTGATACATTGTATTGTAATAATATACGTCCACAATGGGTTTTAAATTGTACGTCTGGTATATGTCATAATTGTGATATGGGTATTGAACCCTTAAGGCATATTTTTTTAATAGTCCCTTTCTCACAAAAAAATGAAGTAAAAAGGTATGGTGCAAAATTTTGTAATTATTATAAAAAATGGTTTATAATGAGTGACAATAAAAATAAAGATCATTTACTTAAAAAATTCAAAGAATGGATATGTAATTATTAATTGTGTTTAATATCATTATGTAATTTAAATAACGATTTGGAAAAATTACCAAAATCACAAGTTTCGCAGTAATATTTGAAATCTTTTTTTCTTTCATCTTTGTTTGCGTGATTATTTAAATAATGTAGTTTCATATTTGTTGAACTGGTAGTAGAATATTCACAAAATTTACATTGGGGGTCTAATTTTTTATCTTTTCTTGGTTTTCTTACACCATTGTTTTTATGCTTATCGCTTTCTATATGTTGATTCCAATGGGATTGATATAAACAAGTATAATTACATATATTACAATGATAATTAGTTTCTGTTTCCATTTGATTATATAAACAATATAAATTATATTTAAATAATTTGCGTTAAAACTATTTAAATAAAAATAGTGTAATACTATATATAATGAAAAAGAAGAAAAAGGGAGAATTCAAAGAGTTTAGGAACAATGAAAAGTCTGCTTATAAGACCTTCAAAATTCCTTTGAAAACTATTTTGTTAAATCGTGAAATTACACAACCGCTTATCAACCATTTGGTTTTTGAAATGAATGATTTAGTAATCCATACCTACCAATTTATTCGGTTGTATGTTTTAGACAAATACACAAATAATCAACCATTACCTGAATTAAATGAAACTTTTATTCTTTATTGTATAAAAACTTTAGGTTCAAGAGATAATAGAGGAAAGAAAGGAAAAGATATAGGACTTTTAGAAACATTAGAACAGTTTTACAAAACAGAATACCAACCTTTATTGAACCATGAAAAAACCAATCTGAAAAATACTACTTTTTTATTGCCTTATTTGGCTACACAAATACATACTTCTTTACATAATAATTTTCAAGAACATTTTATTCAGCATTTCTTACGATTTATCAATAAAACCACTACAGAAATTACTGAAGATAAAGCGACTTTATTTCAATTCAAGAAACAATTAATGGAATTATCTAAAACAAATGAACTATTTGACGAATGGAGAAAAACACATTTACATAACATTTTACCCACTGAAATTAAAAAGTCTATTTATTATGATGTAAAAGTTAGACCCTTTGAATATTTGAAAGGAATGTTATATATGAATTCTGTTTTGGAAAAAATGGAAAGTAAATTGTTCCAACCTTTACCTTTACGAAACAATATTATTCCCAAACACATTATTATAGATACTTCCAGTTTGATAAATCTATTTTGTCCTGAAAAAGACCAAGAAGGAAATAAAGTAAAAAAGGGGGAATTATTAAGTAATGTGAAAGACAATCAAAGTGAAGTATGGTGTAATTTTTTAGATATTAAAAATAAAATTTTCAAAAACAAACATTACCAATTTCATAATCAAATTCAAACTGATGGAATAAGCTGTTGTTTGCTTTTCATTAGAAAAGATTTAAAGGATAAAAAATGGGGGTCAAAAGTCCCTGTATTACAAGAACAAGATTTTCATACTATAGAAGATTTATCCAAAGAACAATTAGAAACATTAAAGGATAGAAATATTGTAGGTTGCGATCCTGGAAAACATAGTCTTGTTTATATGATGGATAAAGATGGGAAGAAATTACAATATACCGCATCACAAAGAAAAATAGAAAGTTATGGAAAACGAAACCAACGAATTTTATTACAAGAAAAGAAGAAAAATCATATCATAGAAAAGGAAACACAGTTATCTCTACAAAATAGTAAATCGGTTAATTATAAAAAATTCAAGATATATTTGGTTGAAAAAGATAAATTCAATAAAGAAACCATAACATTCTATAAAAAGGACGTTTGGAGAAAAATGAAATTTCGACAATACAGTTATGGGAAAAAATCCATAGATACATTTTTACAAAAAATCAAAGAAATCTTTGGAGAAAATATATTGATTGGATATGGAAATTGGAGTAGGTCTTCACAAATGAAATATACAATGCCTACAATGAATAAAGGATTACGGAAACTTATTCATAAAAAGTATGATACCATTACTATTAATGAATTTTACACCTCTCAAAAATGTTGTGATTGTCATCAAAAATTAAATCATTATAAAGATAAAAAAGGAGCGGAAATTTATCGTTTATTTACTTGTTCTAATTGCGTGAGTTGCGAAAACAAAAATGTCGTATTTCGAACAAGGGATAAAAATTCAGCAATAAATATATTTAAATTAACAGATTGTTGGATAAAAAATCAAACAAGACCAATAGAGTTTCAATTTAAAGCATCGTCTTTCACCTGTGAGGAAACGGGGTTAAGTAAGACAATCGTTGTTAAAGCCGAGTGAAGCGGTAAGCACAACTATTGATTTTACATCTTTTTATTTTTTTATGTCGTGAAAATCGGCGTTTGAAATGTCCAAAGGTGTAAATGCGTACGTATAATCATTTTCGGTGTTATATTTATAAGTGAATATACGGTTATTACTTGTTTGAATAACATCTCTACTAGTCATGTGTGTTTTTAAATTAAGTTCGTCAGATGATTTTAAATGTATACACTCAGCACCACCCTTTATGATACTGGAATTGTTAGCATAAACAAATTTATAGTAACTAAACCGTTGTGTATTTCCACCCATGTTTATTGGACGGATACTTCCCATAGCTGGGTGCACTTTTTTGTTTTTTACTGTTTTACTTTTCACCATTATAATATAAGATAACCAACTATATAAATTTAAAAATTAACATAAAGACACCCACCAATAATACAATATAATCAATTCATACACAAATAAAACAAAGAACAATCATCCTCCAAAATGCAAACAAGAAACCAGACTAGACAAACCAATTCCAATCCCAATAACAAGACCAGTTCGTCGGCCAACAACAAGACCAATACCACTTGTAATGGCGACAAGTGTGTTCGCAAGGCAAACACAACCCAAAATAAAAACCAAAATGAGAATATTTCTATAGAAATATTGAATCAGATGGAGGGAATCCGCACTCGTTCGCAGATGAGAGCCCAGCAAACCTCGTCGGACGCCCGCAAGTCACCTCGTTTTGTTGGAAACAATGTCGATTACAGTTCGTTTTTTTAACCGATGACTTACTGGTTGATCACCTAGGTGATCAACCAGAGAGACATCCACGGATAAAGATGATATAGGAAGGTGGTTTATTTTCAAATAATTTACATTTATCTGAAAATAATTTAAAAAAAACATAATTAGATACAAATTTTTTTTTAGAGTTTGAATCTCTTGTAAATTTCCAACGCGACGAGGCCGCCTAAAATCTGCGACAAGCAATAAGGCACCAAATCGACGGTGGGAAGTTGTCCAACCGACGCCATGACGATGGACACGGCGGGGTTGATGTGACCACCACTGATGGGCGCGGCCATCAAAATGACAATCGCTAAAGTGGCACCGATGGCCAACGGATTGCCTGTGGCCAAAATGACATAAACGAACAAAATGGCACCGAAAAATTCGACTAAATATTTCTGCATTTTTTTTTATTTTGAATTGTAATATATTCTATAGGAATAAAATTCATACAATGCGTTGGGTCGGGTGTTCAAGCCAAGGAAGACGGTTTGCCGTTCGAAGGAGTCCCTCCGTGGTCGATTTCGCCGTGATGGGCGCTTTGGTGCCCATGGGCACGCCGTCGCTTGTCGGGCGATGGCGCACTTTCTGGGGGACATTGGCGCCTCCGGCACGGACGCGAGCAAGGGCGTCCTTGCGCGAATTCTGTTCCGTCTTGGACACGTTACACATTTGGCCTCCTTCCGGATTCAAACTTTGGCCGAGCGCACGAACACGACGGCGTTCCACCACGCCAGAAGAGTCGCGGTTGGCGCAACTATTCATCCATTTTTTCTCGACCAAATCGTCGGACAAAGTCCGTGCATTGATGTTGGAAGTGGCCACGTATTTGGCGCGGTCTCCGGCGAACCCGCCGTCGTCCGCGGTCGTCAATTCTTTGGCCACATTGACGTGTAATCCAGATTGAACAGCATTGTTTCGAATTTGACGAATGGGAAATAAAAAGAGAGAAGACATAATAATATATAATCGCTATAGTGAATTTATATATTATTGTATTTTTTTTGTTATCCACGTAATCCGTGTCTAATGTGCATCAATGGAACATAGGAACCATTGTTGTATCCACCGTAACCTTTGTCGTTGTATGTTTTATTGACGGATTTCAATTTCTTGAAACGGATGTAATCAGAAGAATCCGCGACGAAACGGGGATTGCAAGTGGTGGCTGCAACGCCAGTCGCATCGCAATGATTCGGGACACTGCCAATGCGGCGACCGTATCCGGGTTTGTCGGCATTCTGTGGATTCGGGCCTCCACACGAATAGTTGACGCGGCCTAAATAGTCGCCGCTGTTGTTGGCGGCGCGAAATGGCGTCACCAAACGTGTGTTGCCATTTTGCGTCGACCACAAGTTCATGCCGTTCCACGAATCGCGCAAAACACGGCGATAAGCGGAAAATTCTCCTGTGCGTTGATTGGATTGGGTTTGTTTTGTCATAAAACCATTGTAAGGACCACCTCCTAAAGCGGCTCCTCCTAAAGTCGAGTCAGAACTGGGCATTTATTATAGGAAATATTCTTATATTTGATTGTGATAATTTTGTTTTTGTTTTTGTTTTGGTTTTGGTTTTGGTTTTGTTTTTGTTTTTGTTCGCTCATTCGTTCAATACAAGTGGGTCGATATAGGAATAGTATTCTATAAGCAAAACTTGTTTTTAAAGGTATACAATGGAAGACGAACCAAATATTTCGGAAGAAATCAAGATGCAGAAAAGAAAAGAAATCGACAAATTATCTCTCGAACTGTTGTCAAACACGTCGCAATACAAAAAGTATTTAGCTAAAAACGACCCCAACGAATATGTTCAAAGTCGCACCACGTCAACTCGTCTCAAAAAACACAAGGAACGCGTAATGACGATGTTAATGGACCTATTGGACGAATACGACGATTTGACCACATTTTCCAACACGGGAAATACGGAAATACAGCGTCAATTCAAACAGTGCGTCGACAAAATATTGGATTTCGTCGAATGGACGAGTTATAAACACAAATCGGGGGGAGAAGACGACGACATGTTGTTTGGTTCCATCGAGGAACCGAAAGAAACCCCGAGTGCCGTCCATTTTGGTGGCATTACCAATACGGCTAAATCATTTTGGGGGAAAAAAGTGACAAAATCTCGATAAAAAAAAATAAAAAAACAAAAAATAAAATAATCTCTAAAGGAACTCTAAAGGAATATTATTAAATTAGACCAATGAATTTCCTATCGGTATTGGGAAAGATAACGAGAGGTAGAAAAAAAGGCGGTTCCCATAGATCAAAAACGACGCGAAAACGGGGACACCGTAATCCCGTCTTGGCGAAAATGGCGGCCGACTCGACCAATTCTCCTTCTCAAATCAATAAGATGGTATGTAGTCCAGCGGTGATGAAATCCAATGTTTTGTCGACGCGCTGGGGAAAAAAAATAGAGGGGTCGTGTTATACGGATCGTGTATTGTTGAAAATCCGCGACGAATACAACAAAGGGCATCCAACGGCGAAAATCGAAGAGACGCGTCCAGTGGAAATTCGAACACGGTTGAAACAAGTGTTGACTGGTTGCAAAAAAGAGGATTGTTGGCTAAAGGAAATAAAAGACGTGAGTTTAAGGAAACAATTGGATCGTTTCATTTTCGCGCCCGACCAGCCTCCCGAATGGTCGAAAAACCCCAACGAATGGTTATCGAATTTCGATATTTTAGGTGTGTTGGAACAATATGAAACGGCGTATCCGGAATTCGAATTTATCGGCCCTACTCCCATTGATTTCGATACAAGAATCCGAGGAAAATGTGTCGAAAAGGAATTGTGTGCTATCGACGTGCCGAAACTCATCCGTTCGGGGAAAACGAAAATCGGCGTCGTTTTCAATTTGGACAAACACAACGAACCGGGGTCGCATTGGGTATCTCTGTTCATCGACACGATAGACCGTTTCATTTTCTATTTCGATAGCGCGAACAACCATACGCCTCCCGAAATCAACGCGCTAGTGCGACGCGTCCAATCGCAATTGGCGAGACACCAAAGAGAATATTCGTTCTATAGGAATAAAATCACGCATCAACACAACAATACGGAATGCGGCGTATATTCGTTGTTTTTCATCGTGACGATGCTCACCAAAAACACGGAAATACAGTCGAATATGGGATTACGGGAAAGGCTCGACTTGTTCTTAAAACACCGAATCCCCGATAAATTCATGGAAACCTATCGCGCTAAATATTTCAATGGAGGGCACGGCTATGGCGACCAGGTCGGTGGGGGGGATGATGGGCTGGATTTCTATTTGGATGCGAGACGAGAAATCCAGCTTTTCACGAAAGCGGAAGAGGACGGAATCCTCAAAGAAACCCTGGAACATTTCAACAACAAACCAAATATATTGGAATTGTTGTCCCTCCCGGGTATCGTCAAGCGGCACATCAATGCCAATCGAGCCAAGAATGTCAAAAACATATTGACGGCGAAACTGTTCAAGTACAAAATCAAGCCGGACGGAACCCTCGACGAATCCCAAGTATTGGACGAGAGCGACATGCGACTCTACATTTTCCCTCTCTTGATACAGATGGAAACGATGCTCGACGCCGATTATGAAACGGAAACCGACGAAATCAAAAAGGAGCAAATACGGGACAAGCAATTGTTCGTCATCAATCTGGTGCGTTCCGTGAGCAACATCATTGGTCCTATGTGGTATAACGACATTTATGGTTATTTGAAACGCGTCAGCATTCCGTCGGTGTTGTCGTCTCTTACCCCGAAAATCAATGGCCTATTGGGTTCATCGAACAAAGACAATTCCGAATCCGAAAAGGCAGTTTCGTTCCAAACATCGTGGCATAGAGCACTGTATGACGATCGGTATGCCGAAGACCCCCACGATACCACACACACGTATTATACACCTACCTTTTCTTCGACCTATTCGGGAGAAAGCGACGTGAATCGAATGAATGGTATATTGAACTCCATCTATTATTTGGGCGACAAACCCCAAATGCCGGTGGCACAACAAACGGGAAAACACACAGCGAAACGCAAAACCATAATGAAAACGGTGAAAAAAAAAGGCAAAAAGATGTTTCGGAATTTGATAATTACGAGCAAGTTCAAACAAAAATAACCCATAGTAAAATAAAACCATAAAACAAAAAAATGTCTAATGAAAACGAAAACGAATATGTATTTTTACACGACAATCCTCTTCATCGCAATATAAGCGATTCGATTGGCGACAAACAATCTGCCGAAATCAAAATCCATTTAGCCATTTTTTCTTTGTCTCCCGAACATCCATTTCGTCTCCCCAATCCGACTCCCGGCAAAATCAATACGTATACTCACGAACCGAAAATGCCCTGTCTAAAATATCTCGTCACCAAACGCGACAATTCTCCATCGAGCTACGAGTTCCCGTCATTCACGTTTCAAATATCCACCGACGACACCGACAGCGACAAAATCGATAACCGGTTTCGTGAAGAATGTTATTTGGCACTGTTCGATTTTCTACAATTGAATTTATGCAGTCAAACTACTCCAGCGACGGCTCTCCCGGAACCCACTCCTACTCCAGCGACGGCTCTCACGGAACCCACTCCTACTCCAGCGACGGCTCTCCCGGAACCCACTCCCACTCCAGCAACGGCTCTCACGGAACCCACTCCTACTCCAGCGACGGCTCTCCCGGAACCCACTCCTACTCCAGCGACGGCTCTCCCGGAACCCACTCCTACTCCAGCGACGGCTACAGAGAAAAACGCATCAACCACACAAACGGGAGGCGATGAACAATCGACGGCGGAATGCGATACAAAATCGGCCATGGAGAAATTGTTTCAGACGTATTCAGAGTCGATGGAATCCATCTATAGAGGATATGTGGAGTTGCCCGATAAAACAAATGTAACCGTGTTGTTTGATTTCGATAAATTATTCAGTATGGTCGATATGAATACATCGAAATACCGCGAAAGTATTTCATTGGAAAAGGACGAACAAGACAATAATTCTCAAACACCGACGTATTTTTTCAAACCGAATTTGCCAAATATGTATCCTATATGCGACGACAACATTTCCAACAAAAACATTCGTTGGGCGATTGTCCACGAACTCGTCCAAAAACAGAATATTTTAGGCGTTCCCGTCGACCCTCTCATCAAACAGGCCTTCGATACAAACAAGTCGGCGTTTCAAATTCACTATATGTATTTAGACAAATTGGATACGAAATCGCTAGAGGACATTATTTCTATGGGAATCAATGTTTCGCCTGAAACATTGGAAATGTCGAAGAAGGGTGAGGGAGAAATATACACACGTCGCGACCGCATTGTCGATTTTCCCTATTGCGTGTATCTTATGGTAGACGAAACCAAAAACGAAATGGTGCCGTCCACCGAAGCCGATTCAGACAAGAGAATCATGAGTGCAAATATTCCATCCAAATTGGACGAATATAAATACGCCGAAGAGTATGGTGATCGGTATTGTGTGAGTCTTCGGCCCATTAGCGACGATCCCGCCGTGGTTTTAAACACGAAACGATATGCTTTTTTGGAATACGAAGAGAAGTATTTAGACGAATATATGGAAAATGATGGATTACCCACACCTTCTCCTGTTTCTACAACCAATAACAACAACAACAACAACAAAAGTCCAACTATGGTGGGTGGATCGGATGAAACCAACAGTAACGAAGAGTCAAACGCGCATTCTTTAGACGAAGAGAAAGAGTTCCAAAATTTATCTGTAGCTACGATTTATTTTCGTCAAAAAATAGAAGAGAAAGAAATTCCGGTTTGGGGTGTATTAACGCAAGGCCATATGGTTCCTTTATAGATATATTTTTTCATTTTTGTTTTTTTTTACAAAAATGAAAAACACATTTAGATTTGTTTTATTTATTTTTATCTTGCCACCAACAAACTATCCTGTCTATTCTGTAACATATCATTATACTTATTGCGCCAAACATCTTTTACTGTGTCGTTCAATGTGACATGCATATGACGCTCATACTGCTCGGGATTGTCATAGAAAGAACATTCGGGTGTCTGTCCAGTTTCGCCCGTCGCGTTCATTACACTAAAATACAAATGCTCATCCGATGAGCCAACAATGTGTTCCGTATAAAATCCCGTAACCGCATGACGGATGCGGCGTCCGGGAGTAAGATTCGTGGGAAAATAGCCGATGGCGACAGGAGACGAACTGCCTTCCCGCAATCGCACCACATATGTCTTTTCGCGATTCAACTTCTTCTTCTTGGCATTGCGGAAACTAGATACACTAACGGTCGAACGGTCCTCGTCGCCGGCGTGAATCCATTCACCGCGGTCAAAGATGGGTTCGCTTCCAGTAGAATTGGCGTCAGTCATGATTTAAAAAAAACAAACAAACGAGTTAGAATGAGTTGTATTGTATAATATAATTAGTTCCACATACACTTGTTTATATTGTTTTTTGTTGTTGTTCGTAATAGGGAAAAAATATACAAATATAATAACGAAATCCTCCCCAAAAAAATCCCCCCCCCAAAAAATTCATAAAATGTCTGCTATAGTAAATATGCCTATTGGAGGGTATCCTCTAGCAATGTATGGTATGGCCGCATTGACCACCGCTGTGTTGGCGTATGCCACCATTAGTGGCTCCGGTTCTCCTGCTTCCGTGGAATCAACGGCCGAAAAGTCGGGAGAAGGAATGTTAAGTGGATTGTTCGGCGCCAAAAAAACGGAAGAGACTGCGTCTTCTGGAGAAAACAGTTCAAAAGGCGGAGTCATGGAAAGTTTAGGAAATATGATTTCTGGTTCTTCTTCGTCGGAGTCAAGTCCCAGTCCAAGTCCCACTTCCGCCACCACCGGCGGTTCGCGTCACAAGAAGAAACACCGCAAAACGAAAAATAAACGCGCCAAACGCAGGTCTGAAAAACAATCCAAAAAATAAAATGTCGGAACACGACGATAATAAAGGACAAAGAATTATGTAGATGTGGATGTGGATATGGATATGGATATGGATATGGACGCCATGTTTCGAAAATAATCCATATACATTTCGGCGCATTTCCCGAATTGATGGCGATAGATAGAATAATCAACCTTTGTCGGGTCAAAATCGTCCCATCGATTCAAAATCACTATAGGAATGTTGATATGGTTTGTCAAGATTCGTATATACGGGGAATCGACCACCACGGGAACCACGCGTAGATACAGTGCTTCCCACAATCGATGTGTGTCTGCCCCGTTTCCTTCGGGACATATACAGAATTGATATGTGGCCAATCTTTTCAAATTGTCGAGAGGCGTGAGTCCATTTAGCCACGGCAATTTGTCTTTTAGTTGGTCGTAACAAACACGTCGTTTCGACTCACACGTTCCAATGTTAAAATGGAAATATACCTGGTTCGGTTTATTATGGAACGTCTGGTCCAATGAAAAAACGCCCGACGCAAAAAACAAATCCAGGTCGCCGTGTGGCCATTGCGAATTGGCAAATCCGATAGGCAAATTTGTTATTTTGGGGTGACTGACCGTCAAATTTTGCGCGAACCATTTAGTCAATGTATCGGCGTCGGCTATTTTGTGCATCCATTCGCTCTCATATACACCGTGGTCACTGTTCCCCGAAAACAAGACGAACTTGTTTTGGAAAAAATGAATTTTCTCGCTAAATGCGACCAATGCGTGAGAGTAACAGAAAACATTAGGAGGATTGTCGTAGTCTTCGCAAATGCTCTCTAGCAAAATACATTTTTCGGGTTCCGCCCCAATGCGCGGATTGAATTCAAAATCGCTTCGATGGTTGGACAAATAAAGGTCGCACAAACGCTGTATGCGTTCTCCCGTGATGATATTATCTATAGTCATATTCATTATAACAACACTCCTCCGTCAAAACGAATCTACGAATACTAATACTATAGGATGAATATTATTTTGGTGTCATTACGCAATTTCCAGGAATACATACTGGACAACATTCGGCAACTGATTCGTTTGGGACACAAGGACATTTACGTAATAACGGACCATCCGGACCGTTTTGGTGGTGCGGACATCGCGGACAACATTCGTGTTCTTTGTGTAAGTGATGGACTGGACGACGAATATGGGTATATGTTGAAAACGAGTTTGAATGACGAGTTCAGAGACGGGTTTTGGACATTGACGTCTTTGCGTCTGTTTTACCTTTACGCGGCCATGAAAAAATACGACATACAAAACGTGATTCATTTAGAGAACGACGTCCCCATTTATTACCACGTCGACACGTTGTCGTCCTCTCTCGACAACACGAAAATATACATGCCATTCGATTCATATGAACGCAGCATTTTGTCGATTGTGTATATTCCGAACCACGCGATATGGAAACAAGTGTTGGACAGATACAATTATCGACTCAATGACATGCAAAATTTCAGCAAGATTGGCAAAGAAACCGGCTTAATAGAAAAATTCCCTATATTTGACCCGGCGTATCCGGGTCTCTCCGAGGAACAAAAATGGGTGTCGCGGAATTTCGACGCGTTTGGGGTGGTCTTTGACGCGGCGGCCATAGGACAATATTTAGGAGGAGTCGATCCGCGCAACATTTGCGGAGACACGACCGGATTCGTCAATGAGACGTGTGTGATCAAATACGACAATTTCAATATTCTATGGAAAGTGTCGTCGGACATTCGCCGTCCTTTTATTCAACTGGGCGAAAAAGAAGTGCCCATTTTCAATCTCCACATTCACTGTAAAAATGTGAGAAAATTCGTTTCGTAGATAGTTAGTTGGGAGAGGATATGGTATCTCTTCAAGTCTGTCTCGTTTTCTGGACCACTTTGTTGAAAAACTGGAGAATTTGGCCATTGTCCGCGCCCACCACGACGTCGTCGGGAACATAGCCCTGGTTTCCGGCATAATAGGCAAATATGGCGGGAATGCCATTGATGAGTCGCTTGTTCTTGAAAAACGCGTAGACTTCGAACGATTCGTCCACGTCCAAGACCACGCATTGTATGTTGGCCGGCATTTGCGCCATACAATTATGGACGAGACTTTCGATTTTCTTACATGGTCCGCACCATTCCGCGCCGAATTTGATGACGACGGCGCCCGGGTTTTGTACAGTAACCAGATTCTGGAACTCTCGCAGAGAATCGATGCTAGTAATAATGGAATTGGCCATTTTTGTTTAGTAAACGAATATACATTTTGTGAATATTCGTTTATACCTATTTTTAGCGCATTTTTGTATTTGTATTTGTATTTGTTTTTGTATTTATGTGAACAAAACACGCATAAAGTTTTGCTATATCATAACAATACTTACGCGAAACAACAACATGTCCGCCACAAAAACGTATTTAATCACGGGAGCCGCCGGATTTATCGGCACGAATCTCTGTCTCCGTCTGTTGAATGACACCACCAATACCAACATTCATATTTGGGCCATAGACAATTGTATCACATCGCCACCACTCGCCGTCACGGACCCGCGTCTCCAATTCATTTGTTGCAACGTGGTCACCGACATGCACATTTTCGAGAGTCTCCCGAGAATCGACGAAATTTATCACCTCGCCTCCATCGCGTCTCCGCCTAAATACAAACAATTTCCTATAGAAACCTTGGACGTCAATGTGATTGGCACGCGAAACATGCTCGAATTGGCCGCGCGTCACAGCGCGAAACTGCTGCTCACCTCCACGTCGGAAGTCTACGGCGACCCGAAAGAACATCCACAAAAAGAATCCTACTATGGCAATGTGAACATCGTGGGAGAACGCAGCTGTTATGACGAGAGCAAACGTTGCGCCGAAACCTATGTCTACGAATACGGGAAAAGATACCGGACCACGAATTTCAAAATCTGCCGGATCTTCAATACCTATGGTCCGCATATGGACATTGACGACGGCCGCGTCATTACGAATTTCATCCAGTGTATTTTAGACAAACGACCCGTCACCATCTACGGCGACGGGGCACAAACCCGCAGTTTCTGTTACATCGAGGACACGCTCGACGGACTCCAGGCGCTGATGGCGTCCGACGAAACCGGCCCCCTCAACATCGGCAATCCCCATACGGAATTCACCATTCAAAAACTCGTCGACATATTTGTCGAACAAATCGGTGTCGATGTCCCCATTTCCTATGAACCGCGCACCGAAAACGACCCCGCCGTCCGCCGCCCAGACATATCTTTAGCGAAAAAGAAACTCGGATTTGACCCAAAATGGTCGTTGGAACACGGAATTCGAGAGACGTTTGCACATTTTTCAAAGAACCGAAAATAATTTGTGTAATTTTAGTAAGACGAACTTATTCAAATTATTTGGTGTTTAATATTCGATGTTTCCGGCAAAAACATTATTTAGCAAAAATGTGGGAGGGACGGTTGCTTCTGCCGACGCGAAATACAAGACGATGGTGGATATGTATTCGAAATTATCCGTCTATGTCCAGACCGTCCGTATCTTGTTGGCTGAATATTCGGCGGGTCATTTAGTGGAATTGTCGCATGTATTGACGATGGATGCCTACAACAAGATGGCTCTCGATTTGAATATGTTGGCCGCCGACGCCAATAAGTATAAAGATTACGAGAATATGCGGAAGGGTATAGCCGATTCTTTGTCGGGCATTTATCGCGGCGTCTTACAGAACAACATTTTGCTGGATACGGAGGCGCAATTGAGTCTTGCCAACGACAATTTACAGACACTGTATGATCCCGTCAAACTACAGGAATACATTGACGTATTGCGACAAAAACATACCATGTTCGTCGATAGTAACGTCCAAATGGAAGCGAGAGCGACAATGAACCCGGAATATATTGAATACATTCGACTCTATGGATATCCCGACGGAGGCATTTTCGATATGGATAAATTAGCAGCCATTTTGGTTCGTGTAAACTAATCTTTTTTTTTATATCCTTTTGCGTCAGACAAACAGAGGATATGAAAAAAAAACACAAAAAAAAAACAAATCGTGGTTTCCATAATCTAGACGTGGAATCTCCACTAATAGTATAATAACTATTACAGATGAGCCGACCAATCATACCGCGTCCTGACACATCTGTGGTCAATGCTTATGACTACAAATATCCCGCCGGAAAAATGAATCCAGTGGAGAAACGGATCATTACCCGAAATGTTTGTATCGATTCTCTTTTTAGGAAAAATTATAGCAAAACGAAATCGAACAATTTCTTGGTAACGTTGCCCGAACCCATCAACAACGTGGTTTCCATGTCCGTCGCTTCCATCGAATTCCCCAATTGTTGGTATACCTTTGATTCCAAAAATAAATCCAATGAATTCACAATCACGCTCTACAATGTGCCCACGCCGAGCGACGTGGCCAGTCCATACCCTCCCGTCATTGTCCATAAAATCGTCATTCCCGACGGAAATTATCGCTCCGACGTTTTCCGCGATTCCATGAACAACATGTTTAGCAATCTTCGCAACGGTCTCGAATTCCTCTATTTTGACGTCAACGAAAACACCGCCAAATGCGTGATACGTTCAAAAGCGTTAGGCGACGATAGCATGAATATTTTCAAAGACGCGGACATATTGACGCTCGACCCAACCAACAGTTTTTATTTCACGGTCGATTTTTCCATTACAAATGAACCAGACCGTCCTCTCTACTTGAACGCCGGATGGATGATGGGATTTAGGGATTCATCTTACACGATAGGATACAATGCCAGTCCCCACGTGGACATTCTGAGTGCGCCGTTTATTGCCGGATCAGCCAGCGCAAAAGAGTATCATTGGTATTTGGAAGGCGAATCCAGTTACGGCAGCAATGTCCAGAACTACATCTACCTCGAAATCGACGATTTCCATCGCAATTTCGTCACCAATTCGGTGGTCGCCAATTCCATCGACGGCAATTATTTAGGAAACAACGTCATGGGACGCATCTCCGTTGTCAGCGGAATGTATACCACTATCACCAATACGGCGAGCGACAAAATTTTCAAAAAACGCGAATTTTTTGGCCCGACCAAATTGGAAAAAATCAATGTCCGACTTCTGAACAAATATGGAGAACCCATAGAAATGAACGAAAATGATTTTTCTTTCGCTTTAGAAATTGAACAAATTTATTCGTAAAAAAATCAAATAATTTTTTTGGTGAAATTTTTTAGATATTAGTAATATATAAAAACAATGTCCACCACATTCGTTCTCGACACTTTCAACTCATCGGTCACGATGGGAACCGCTGGTAACCTCTACTCTTCTGCTATCCCCGTTCTCGACGTCAGTGCTACTGCCATTTTATACGTCGACGTTTCCGCGATGCAATCCGTGTTTAAGTTCAGCACGGATTCAATGGATTTCTCAAACATGGACAACTCCGATATTCGTTATACAATCGACACTACTTCTTGGCCGGTGTTGAACCCTGCTAACGCGATGATGGGTGTCACCGGATTGTCCACTGGTGCTGTCACGACAACTGATAGAATGGGACCTATTCCCCCCAGTAAATTGTTCGTCGCGCACGACTTCACTCGCTATTTGGCGACAAAATTGTTCGGAACCCACTTCGGTGTCGATTTGTTCAACAACGAACTCCAACTCATCCAGAACATCCGCAGTATCTGCGACGGTTCGGCTGTGTCCCATACATGGTATGATGTCGTTTCTAAGATCACGGCGGTTTCCAAGAACGGAACCCACGCGGGTCTCGTTGGTCCTCCTGGCGACAAATTCATGACCAATGCCACCAACGATTCCACCAACTTGTGCCGCGTCTTGTTGAGTCAGATGATCGGCGCTCACCCCGAACGTTTCCAAAACCTCGTCGCCAGCGATTTGCCCCAATCTCTTCCTTTCCAGGTCGATGATGCCATCAGTTTCAAATTAACGATTGCCCCCGCGGAAGGCCAAGAATCTCTTACTGGCGTTGCTGTCATTGGTGCTCGTTCGTATGAAATCCGTTTGGTGTTGAAAGCTGGTGCTCAAGTCAACAACTACCCGGTCTCCATGGATGAGCTCTAAAATATTATGTATTCCTATAGAAAAAAATATATAATATTTATTTTTGTTCCAAAAAAACGGACAGAAACCACATAAAAAAAAACGGACACGTAAATATATTTGTTTATTTAGTTCAAACAAACAAAACAAAATGAATCCGAATCCGAATACGAATCCGAATACATATCCTATAGAAGAATTATACCGATTGTTTAATTTGACACCCGATTCGGCGACGGAAAACGCACTTAAAGTGGCGAAACGGAAAGTGTTGGCTCTTCATCCCGACAAAGCTGGGCCTCAATACAAGGATCATTTTATTTTCTATTTTAAATCGTTGAAACTCGTGGAGGAACATTTCCGGATTCACGACAAAATCCATTCGTCGCAACAAGCCATGAACCAAGGCCGTGAAACACAATTCCAGTATGTCACGCCGGAAAAAAACGACCATTATCGTCACTCCATTGACCAATTGAGCAAATCCGGGAATTTCAATGACCAATTCAATGAGGCGTATAACAAAACCGTCCAGAAAACGGTCGATTATTCGCAATACCAATGGTTCAATCAAGACGCGCCCACGTATTCTACGAAATCCGGCATTTCCGTCGCCAATTTAGGCCAAGAAATCAACGGCGTCCGAAAACAGCAGCAGCAATACCAAGTCGCCACTTACCGCGGCGTTCAACAGCTGAACCAAGCGGGAGGGGCCTACGGCCTCTACGACGACGACGAAACGGTGCGAGGAAGCACCTACGTATCTTCCGACCCTTTTAGCAAATTGAAATTCGACGATTTGCGAAAAGTCCACAAAGACGAAACGGTGTTCACGGTCAGCGAAGAGAACTACCAGTCCGTTCCAAAATACAAAAACACGGAAGAATATGTGGCGAAGGCGAGGCCCGCTGACTATTCCAATATTCCTATGACGCGACAGCAGATAGAAGAACAACAACGCATCGACGAATACAATCGAATCCGCATGGAACAAATACAGAAGAGAGAACGCGACGCATACAATGACGTGGCGCGATACAAACAATTGAATGGGCAGTTTATGTCGAATTTTTTGCGACTCAAATGACGGAATTTACTGACGGAATTCACTTTGTAAATTCCGTCAGGATATATTCTTTATAAAATAAGGAGGAATATAGGAAGACAATTTATTTTCAAATAATGTAAATTATCTGAAAATAATCAAATGTCAAAGGGCTAAATTTCCACCACTTCGACGATGGGGTCCCATGAAACAGATTTTTCCTCTTGAAAATCGATTTTTAGAATATTTTTTACAGAATGGGGCCCACTGTTTTTTGGCGGTTGCATTAAGGCCGCGATGCGCATTTCGTCCTCTTTTCGCGCCTGCATCTGTCGTTCGATCAATTCGTCCATATTTTTGATTTTCTCGTCATTCGGAACAATAGGCTCTATTGCCGTCATTTTCGGACCAGGACGCGCCAACCACTGATGATATTCCGACGAATAATTGGCGAATTTTTCGCGCTGGGCGTCCTCCATGCGTTTTCGTTCGTCGGTTACATTGATCGACAAGGCCGGCACCGGCACCATTGCTGTATGCGATATGGTTGTTTCGAACGATTCCAACAAATAAGCTAAAACTTCGCGATTCCATTCGAACAATTCTTTCACATTGGAGCACGGTTTTTCGGAGGGTATAATGCGAGAAATGTAATATTCTCTGGTTTTTTGGCGAAAAAACGATTCCAAGGACGCAATGTTTTGGCCAGCCAACTGTTTCGATTTTTGAAAAAGGCCCCATAGAATGTCTTGGTTTTCGGGATGAATGAATTTAGAATAAGGATGTTGTTGTTGCGACGGCGGCGGCGAATCGAGAGAATTTGCCATTTTGTAATATTACAATAAATGATATAAATGTTTTTAGTGTAATAAACGTATTCATACTTATTCTCTTTAAACGATTCGCATTCTTTTTTGTTTTTTAATACAAAAACAAAAATTCAAAAACAACAAAACAAAAATGAACGTATATACAACAGAATGTATACCGACGACGGTCATGCAGGACATGGTCGAATTAATCAAATGGTTCATTGGATTCGTGTTCGCATTGAACGAGTGGTGGGTTCAAACACAAATGAAGGCACATACAATTTGCGATGAGTATGTGGTGGCCGGAGCAATACGTGATATTTTCCTATGGGTAAACACGGGCGTCGTCAAAATGATGAAATTGACGGCGAAAAGTATGTTATGTAAGAGAATCGAACCTGTGTTTGCCACTCAGTGGATGAAAATCGGGTATTTTTCCATCGTGGATGTCATTTACGACGAATACAAGGAAAACGCATTCGTATTCAATCCCTTTTCCGTGTTGTGTAATAGTCATATGACGTGGATGACGTCGCGTGTGTATATAGAAGATTATGTATTCGACGAACCGGAATTGGCGAAAGTCATTTCTCCCATATATGTTAGCGAATATACCGCCAACGATTCTATGATGTTCGTCCGAAAATTGGCGACTGGCGAAAAACTCGTTCGGCAATTGTTTGTCGAGACTGTGAACGCGGAACTGAATGACGAATTGCTCCAGTGGACGCCGGAAAAATCAAACGCGCGACTTCTGATGGTCTTTGTCCAGTTCGACGACCCGGCGAAGAAGTTCGATATATTGATACCCGACGACGAATATTACGTGGGCAATGAAATATTGTCTGAGGAATACATTTTATCCTATATGGAACATCAATGGATATGGAAGACGCACCGGTTCAATCACAAAGAGAATTATGTGGTCCGCATAATGGACGACGATTTGAATGTGTTTACCATTCAAAAGAACGAATACATTCGTATTGAAAAAGACCGGGTTGTGATTAGTTATATGGAACCCGTCGACCAATCCGAATCCGAAGACCAAGACGAATCCGAATCTGAAAACCAAGACGACGAATCGGGTCGCGACATTCGCACCGTCTCTTTAGATAGTGAATCTAGCACATTGATGCTATCCACGGGCGTAACCAATGAAAACGAAGATGAAAACGAAGAGAACGGTCATAGGAATAAAAAAATCAAGTTCGAATAAAAACAAAAATTGAATATAATTTTAAAAAAAATAAACACAGAATTAAAATTATATTAAAGATTACTTCTATTTATAAACTATATAGATTTTCCTATCGTTTTCTTTAAACGGAATTTCTCTTTTGGACAACAACAACAACATGTCGGCGTCTCCTTCTTCTTCAGAACAAACTGTATCATCCTCGCGTCCGTTGCTTGGTAAATGGAATCTGTATTACCATTTACCACAGGACAAAAATTGGGATTTAGCCAGTTATAAAATCATTATGGGTAGTATTGACACCGCGGAAAAGACGGCGGCAATCGTCGACGCACTTAGCGCAAACATGATGAAATACTGTATGTTGTTTGTGATGCGCGACGGCATTACTCCCATGTGGGAAGACCCAAAGAACCGGAACGGTGGATGTTTTTCGTATAAAGTGATGAACAAACATGTCCCTGAAGTATGGAAAACGATGTTTAGCGCATTGTGTGGAGAGACATTGAGCACGGACCCGAAATACAATCCGTTGATCAATGGCATTACGGTCAGTCCAAAGAAAAATTTCTGTATCATTAAGATTTGGTTGACGGATTATTCGCTTCAAGACGGCGGAGTGATCTTGAACATCCCGAATTTAACCAAACAAGGCGTTGCGTTCAAAAAACACGCGCCGGAATTTTAAAAACATAGTATATGGAATACAAAAATGGAAAAATGTCAAAATAAATTGGATTCGTATAAGCAAATTTTAAGAGAAGAATATGGTAAAGATTCTGATTTTGAAATATCTAATGACGAAATATTAGAACACATACTTTTTCATATTGAACAAAACTCCAATTTAACTGAAGAATATAATAATGTTTTTTTTCCGTGTAAATATAACCAAAATATTTTTAACGATATAAATAAATTATACCATTTTTACAAATTCTATAAAAGTAAAAGTAAAAATAAAAATAAATATAAAAATAAATATAAAAATAAAAGTAAATATATACCTAATATTTCAACAATTGATGAAGATGGTATAGAGGAAGACGATATGAATGATGTGTTAAATTACGCCCCAAATGAAGTCGATGACAAACAAGTGGATGAAGCAATAGCCAATTTTATTGAAGAAAACGACAACAAAGAAAACAAATCGCCGCCAAACCAAGACGGAGGCAAAAGACGCCGTAAATCCAAATCCCGAAAACAACGACGGGTTCGTGGCCGTGGTTGTGGCCACCAAACACGAAAACATACAAAAAAATAATATAAAAAATTGAATGTGAATTATATTATTAATGATAAGTGATATTACAACAAATACGACAATGTCATCAACAAATAAAAAAATGAAGGTGAATCATCACACGGGCGATGATGTTGATACAACAACGGCACCCACGACCCCATCCACGACTCCCGTAGAACCGAATGACATGGAAATTAAAAATATGGATGGTTTAGAATATTTATCAACGATTCCCGATGGTTCCATTGATTTGATACTAACCGACCCACCCTACATCATTTCAAAAGAAACGGGAATGAACATACACTATAACAATGTTAAGCACAATGAAGAACACAATGTGGAATTTGTAAAAACAGAAGAAGAATGGGCACAATATAAAATAGAAAACAACATAATGGATGATGGAAATAAAGAGAATTATCTGAAATACGGAACAATATACGGAAAAAAATATTGTGTTAAAACGAACTACGGTGATTGGGATAGTGAATTTACTATGGAAAAATTAGAACAATTCATATGCGAATATTATAAGAAATTAAAAAATGGAGGGACAATCATTGTATTCTTTGATTTATGGAAAATTTCATTCTTAAAAGAAATGATGGAAAAATATAAATTCAAACAAATTCGTTTTATTGAATGGATAAAAACCAATCCTCAACCATTAAATTCCAGCGTAAATTATCTAACCAATTGTCGCGAAATTGCGTTATTGGGAATAAAAGGAACAAAACCAACATTTCATAGTAAATATGATAATGGAATATATATGTTTCCGCTTCAAGGCGGAAAAAATCGGTTTCACCCCACTCAAAAAAGTTTAAGTTTGTTCGAAGAATTAATTAAAAAACATTCAAATGAAAATGATGTCATATTGGATACATTCTTGGGTGGAGGAACGACGGCAATCGCATGTAAAAATACCAAACGAAAATTTAAAGGTTGCGAAATATCAACTGAATATTTTGGTAAAATTATGCAATTAATTTATACCAGTGAAGATTTAAAAACCGCACCCCTTTAGGGGTGCTCATTTCAAATCATTACTGATATCCGACTCTTGAAGAATTAAAATGTCCCATTTTAATTCTTCAAGGGTTTAATTAGGTCGGTTTTAATTTTATATTTTATTTCACGAACAATAGGATAAATGTAGCTTGAATAATAATAAATATTTTTATCAAATTCGACTGGGTCAAACCAATATGTCCCTTTTTTACAATTCATATCATTTTTGTCAAATGCTTTTTTTTCCCAAGGAAACTCAAATGGATACACGTTGTATCTCTGTATATTTTTTGCCGAATATATTTTGTTGGATTGTTCTTCCATTTTACAAACTTGTCTTTTTTGTAAATTACAATGATTACATAATGGTTGAAAATCGTCCATTGACTGCATATTTGTATTCAATACGCGTATATCATTATATAAGTCATTTTTGTGATCGCATATTGTTTGTTGTGTTCCACATACAACACACGATAAACTTGTAATTTGTTTATGTATGTCTGCACGTATTGGTCTTTCTTGTATATGTGTTCTTTTTGAATGCACAAATATTCCAATTATACCAACGCCTTTGTTGGTTTGTAAAAATTGGTTAAGAATTTCAATTGGTATTGTATCCTCGTCATTTTCGCTATATAATTTCGGTTGTTTTTTTGAAGAATATATAACGCTATAATTAAATTTCTTATTTGCCCATCTATCACCCACGCCATTACCACCCCAATATAATTTCGGATATTTGTTTTTTATTTCGTTTGTTGACAATATTTTTGTAAAATTGTCTGTTGCTCGCATAACTAACTCCTCTATACTTTCTTCTTGTTTGACGAATGCTTGATGAGACATTGTTGGGGGTTTCTTCCGTCTTCGGGTATTGCATTTTTATTTTGGTTTATACGGTTTATACGTATAAATTTAAGTTCATTTTTTTTCTTCAGTTGTTGCTTTGTAGCACCAGCAGAGAGAAAAGAAATTTTCCGTTTCGAAAAAAAAAATTCAATATAAAACTCAAATAAACAATATTCTATATTGTATTCCACAAACCGAACAACGAAACCAAAAACGAAACATGTCATACATATGGAACGTCCACCGCCATTTCATCGATGCAAACACCCAATTGCGCATCTACCCTTTCTCTGGCCGAAAAGCCGCCGTGTTCGTCGTCCACCTGAAAAACGAAGACATCCTCGAAAAAACCACCAAAGGACTCACTCTCATCGAATGCCAAACAGGCACGGCTTTGGTCCCCGACGACAACGACGACGCCTATCATTGTTCTATGGACACATCCGTGAATATCTACTATAACGAAAAATACATATTCACTTTAGAAACGGTTCCTATATGGAAAATCAATACAAACAGCATTGACTCTCCTCTCTCACTCCCTAAGCCGACGGAAGAGGAGCCAAACACAATTTGATTTCTCCCAACGAAGCCACGTCGTATTTCACGATGAGTGGCAAATTGTTTTTCATACACATCTCTAAATGCGAGCACAATGGCGTGCATTTAGTGAAATGACTCAACGACTTTAGCGAAAATTCGCCCTGGAATATCTCGGCAGCATCCGGTTTCTTCTTGAAATCGAGACTCCCGTCCGATTCCGACCGAATGATCTTGCTTTTAGCGAAAGCACCCTCGCACGAAAAAGTGAGTTCGTTGCCCACCGACGTGATTTCCACGCGGTCCGAGAGTCCCGACATATCGCGGATGATTTTCTGGAAATCCGACGTCGACAAACTAATAATAGTGGAGAATTCCACGTCGGGAATGTCCAAATTCTCTTGGTCCGGCTCAATCAAGCGCAACTTCTGAATCTGGCATTGACGCACTTGATTGTTGTCGTATTGGAGCCCCAAATGCGACACAATACCGTCGTTGTAGTCTTCCTTTTCAATATACATAGACAGCGTATCATTGTTCGAAACCGTCGAAATCACTTTCGACAAGTGGAGCGTGTTGGCGCAAATAATAATCTGTTTGGGGTCGCATTTATAATATTCAAATCGATTGCTCAACAACACGACCTTCACCAATATCGTATGGGTCTTGTCGAAATTCACGATTTTCATACCGTTTTTGGTGAACGTGATGGTGGCGTCCGTCAATATATCTTTGATGGCCGCCGTCATGTTCCGCATCGGCTGGATTTGGACCGTTTTAATCGTCAATACATTGTTTGATTCGTTCATTTTTTGTTTTATTTTTCGACGAAAAAAAAATTTTACTATAGAAAATATATTGCGTTGAGTTTTTATATTCTTATTTGTTTATAATACAAATGACCGACGATTACGACACAGATTCGTCTCTTCCTCCCGTAGATAAATTGTATAGACCGGAATTTCGCGTCGGCGACGAAGTCGAGATCAGTTGCGAGAACAGTTGGCGCTCGGCAACCATCCAAGTGGTCGACGCGGACGGCACGTTTGACGTCGAATACAATGACCTTCACGAAACCAAACCTTATTCGGAAATCGGGGTCGCCCGCGACCGGATCATGCCGACTCGTCGAATTTACAAAGACGAATGCTTTGTCTATGTGAAACCCGTCGGAGAATATGTCGACCCGTCGATTCCCCGACATCGCGGAAACGTGGTCGCGAAAGTGAAGCAGTATTTAGGCGAACAGCTCTATAGGATATTGTATATGGATACGGGAGAAAAATGTATCCTTCACGAAACTTTTCTATTGGCCTCGCCTCCCTCGGCCGCGGCTTCTCCGCCCGTCACTGTAACGAAGAAACCATCGCCCATTAGTATGCAAAGCATTGTCGGCATTGAATCGGGGTCGGGCTCTCAACCTCGCGCGGCGTCTCTGGTCGACGATTTAGGCGACATTTCGCGCATTCGCGCCCGCGTCTTGACGCGACAACCGTCCCATTCAGGAGACGCACATTTTGCAGACGATGTGCGTCCTCCCAGTTCGCCTTCTGCCAGACATACAAATGGAAATGGAAATGGAAATGGAAATGGAAATGGTTCCAAACCGGCGAAATCGTCCTACGTCAATAGTGTCTATAGACAAATTGTGGATGGAATACAGGGGAACAAACCGTCTCCCGCTTTTTCCTACTATGACGTGGAGGACGCGATTGGCGAACGAGTCCAGGTCGACCGCAAAAACCGGCTCTCCAACAATGCTCTCGACATCCTGGCTCTCTACATCAAAGGCCAGAAATTGCTGTATACCGAGGCGAAAACGTATTGCGAACAACAACTGAATTTCCTGATGTTGCCCGCCATTTTCATTTCGTGCGTGAGCAGCATATTTTCGTTTTTGTCGGGCCAGTTTGGGAAAGGCGACTTGATTATGGCGTCGCTCAGTGGATTCAATGCGTTTTTGTTGGCCGTGATTTCCTATTTGAAATTGGACGCGAAAGCACAGGCACACAAAACGTCGGCGTATAAATTCGATAAGTTGGAATCGATGTGTGAATTCAATTCGGGGAAATTCCTCTTTTTCGCCGACGATTCCGCGGCGCTGTTAGACGTAGTCAACAACATTGAGAAAGAAGTGAAGGAAATCAAGGAGACGAATCAGTTTATTTTGCCGGAATCGATTCGATACGAATTCACGAATACATATTCTACCAACGTATTTTTGATGGTGAAAAAACTACAACACACAGAATCGACGGAGACACAGAATTTGTCGTTTACCATACAGGTGCTGAAAAATCTCTATCAAAGTTTGCCGGACATCGATAATCCCGTGGAACGCGAAGTGGTCATGGAACGTATCGCGGCTAAAGAGAAAAAACGCGACGAATGTATTTTTGCTATAATCAAATGTCGGGAAAAATATTTCCGAATGGACGAAGCCTTTAACGATGAAATAGAAAAACATATTGCGCGGTCCAACCGGTGGTTCATTACGCGGATGTTGTTCTGTGATTGGCTCAAGTCCTAATGTCCGTTTTTGTTTCACAAAAACGGACAGAAAAAACAAAAACAAATGTCCGTTTTGTTACCCACAAAACGGACAGAAAAAACCAAAAAAATGGACAACAAAAAAATTGAACCGACGTTTTCATCAAAAATAGTATGACTTACACAAAAAAAAATCATAATATTTCTATTTTATTTTTCAAAAACAAATATTCAAAAAAAAAATGGCCGATATTTCTCTATTTACACAAAGCCAACGTCACGGATTCTTTTGGGACGACGAAATTCGCCAGCGTGTGTTTGGTCTCTCCAATGCGTGTAAAAACGATACGAAAAAATACGACATTGATTGCTCCGAAAACGTTTTCAATCCAAATGAAAACGTGTCCATCAAAGTGACTGGAAGCAACCAAATCGATTGCGGAGACATTCTCCGGTTTTACCACGGCGACTTCGAGCACCAATATACAATTATCCTATTGCGCTATAACCAACACTCCAACACCGAAAAACACATTCGTGAAATCGTCGAAATTGACTACTCGAAACAATTCCGCGACGTTCTGTTCGGCACCGTTCCTCCCGAAACGATAGAAGAATACGTTCGGTTTGTCAAATCCATCCCGAAAGGTCGCGTCGACAAATCCGTCGTGGCCGAGTATTTGGACCGCAAAAAAGACATCCAGAGAAGATACGGAATGAAAATCAACATCAGTCCCAAGGTCGATTCCAAATCGCAACGCCGGGTCCAATGCTCCATTCCCCAAATCGACGACCTCTTTGCCGAATTCCCGCAATTTGTCGTCAGTCGAAACAAGATACCTATGGTTCGTGGTGTGTCCATCACAGGCATCGTTTTGTCGGGCAAACGCACATTCAAAAAAATAAATTAAAAAATAATACTAATAAATACAACATTACAATAATAAACATTACATACTATTTTTTTTTTAAATTTACGTATTTAGAAACATGGACTTAAGGGAACATCAAAAAGAATGTGTAGAAAATATTGAAGAAAACTTTTTGGAAAACAAAAGAGGGCTCATCAAAATGTTTTGTGGTTCGGGGAAAAGTTTAATAATATATCATTCTCTATTGAAATATTGTAAAACATTGTCAGTTTTGGTTGTTCCGAGTATTAACTTAATAACTCAATTTAATGCCGATTACATGTTAAATCCGTTATTAATGAATGATTTTAATAAAAAACATTTCAATACAAAATGTGATTTTATGTCCATTTGTTCAAAAGACGAACTAGAAACTGAAAATGCAACCAGTTTAATTACGACAGATAAATCTGAAATCACTAAATTTATAAATAAAAACAATCAAAAGATATTGCTTGTAACCTATCAAAGTTTGCCAAATTTAATTGAAATCATTAAAGATAATAATATATTAATTGACATTCTTTGTTTCGATGAAGCACATCATATTTTGGGCGAAAATATAGGAAAACTATTATTTAAAAATCAAGCCAATTTTTTGGACAATTTCGTTGATAAAACTTTGTTTTTTACAGCCACACCAAAAAATACAAAGGACTATAAAATGTACGATAATTTAACGGAAATAACGATTGATAATATAGAGCATAGTGTGGTTGATAATATTAATGAAGATAATTACAACAAATCTATGTGCGGGCCATTGGTATATGAATATTCTCATTTAGACGGCGTAACCGATGACATTTTAAATGATTTTAACATACGTATTGAGTTGTATAGTGAAAATACAAAATCCTCCTTGTTTGAAACCATAAGTAGGGCAATTTTAGAAACCGGTAACAATAGAGTGTTAACCTTCCATTCTAGAAGCGTAAAAAAATCAGATAAATCAAGTGACGTTGTGAGTTTTTCGAGTAAAGAAAATCAAGTTTTGTTCAAAGATTCCTTCTATAAAATATTAAATAGCGAGTTTCCGCATTTAAGTAATAAATATACAAAAATACATCTTAAAGGATTAACGGCGCAAACAAAAAATAAAATATCTATATTAACTGATTTTGATAACACAAAAGACAATGAAATTTTTATTTTGGCGTCATGTAAAACAATTGGAGAAGGAATTGATACTAAAAACGCAAATATGGTTTGTTTCATAGACCCAAAACAAAGTTATGTCGAAATAATACAAAACATCGGTAGAATTTGCAGAAAAAATAAAACAACAAATAAAATTTCCACGGTTCTTATTCCAAGTTATATAAATGTTGAAAAATATAATGTTTGTCATACAAATGATGAAATTGATAATGTTATTCGCAGTGAAATGTCCAATAACGGTGACTATAATGGAATATTAAGTGTATTGTCCGCGCTAAGACAAGAAGATCCGTATATGTTTGAGTTGTGCCTGAAATATCCCAACTCATATACAAACAATGAACTTAAACGTCAATTCAAAAGATTTAATTTAATTTTAGATGATACTGAATACACTATTGAAGAATTATTTGGTCAGTATGAAATTACGTATGATTCTAACGTTGGTTCAACGGAGAATTTTAAAATTTTATCGGAGAATTTAAATAAGAATATCAAAATTTTTTGTAAAAATATTAACGAAAAAAATATTCGTATCAATAAAAAATACGATTTTGATGAATGTTTCGTTAAAACTGAAACTGAAGGATACATAAAAGTGTTGGGAAAAAAAGAAAGAGACATTCAAGTTACGCGACCAAACCGAAACATTAAACCATTTGTTCATGCCGATGACAAAATAAAAGTATTGTGGGATATAGATAAAATAAATTCATCAAACGAGATAGACTACTTCAGTAAAAAGATTTTTGGTTGTTTTATAAAATCAACTGTAGTTGCAAACACAACGCAGTTATGGTTAGAGATGTATAATAATATACTAAATGATTCTTTAGAAAATATGTCAAAATATTCATCATGGATATCGAGAAATAAACAACACTATAAAAATAATGCAGGATTATTTAAAAATCAAGATATTAAAAATTTATGGGAAACTATAAAAAATGATGAAATGAAAGGCTCTAAATTTTATTCTAAAGAGGAAATGTGGTTTATGAAATTAGAAGATTATAAGAACTATTATTTAACCGAAGAATGTGAAATAGACCAAAAAAACAATTTATTGTGCAGTGGTCAAACAAAATATCAACGTATGTTTGATTGGATTGCTAGAAATGTAAAAAATTATAGAAATAATAAATCATTGATGTTAAATTTAGAAATTAAACAAGAATGGGAATCTTTTATGTATGATTCAAAATATTATGATTTATTTAAACTTTATATTTACACATCACAACACAATATTGACAAATGGAAAAAAGACCTAAATTTAGTTATTCATTCCGGTGAAATTTTAAAAAAAGTAAACCTTATTGGTAAAACACATTGGGACAATAATTTAACCGATGAAGAAAGAAACGCGTTTTGGATAATAAATCATAAAAATACGTGGATTGAACGAAATAATACATTATTTGAAAATAAAACGGAAATTATGGAGTCCGAAGAAATATATAAATTGTGGGGAACTTGTGTGCTTCGTTTTCTGGACGTTAAAAGCAATAGGGATATAGCAGAAAAATCAATAGACAATACACTTGAGAATTTTAAACGAAAACTTGACGCGATGAATGAAAGAACAATTACAACTTTCTCTCCAAAAGAAATTATGTATATGGACAGAACTAACATATCTTTATTAATAAACTTAGGCGATCATTATAAAAAGTTTGCTTTAACTCCTCGCGATAATTTTTATTTTTACTTAAATTATTTTACAAAAATATTTGATGAAAAAAATATTGTAATAACCGAAGAAATACGCAAAATTTTTGTCTGTTGGTCACAATGTTGTCAGAGTAATTATAGGAAAAATCGTTCAGAAATGTCATTAGAAAATAAAGATATACGAAAAGATTATAGAAATTTTAAATCAAAATATAATTTAATAACACCCTATTCATTGCCCGAATCAGTTCCGGTTTAGAGATGGATTTGGGACCCACCGTATTATCAAACGCAAAATGCATATTCGTGTTTAGCACTTGGACTAGATTCTCTATAGGAATATTGTTTTCGACGAACCGAATAAAATAATGCGACTGTTCGCTTTTGTCGGCGACGTTCGCGTCGACTTTTCCGGCGTATACCCCGACGCGACGAACCGAAATGTGAGGCGCGTCCGTTTTTTTCACGAACACGTATCCTCTCGGTTCTTCTTTGGGTGCAGCTGTCCGCGGTGTCTCTTTTCTTTCCCATATTTGGAACACGCACGGGACGTCGTATGGTTCGCCGTTGACTAAAAACGCGTTTTCGGGAAGATCCATTTCAAACACAAGATGGAAATGGGGAGGAAACGATTTTTTTTGCATACTTTCCTTTTTGAAACTTTTTGGCAAAATGAACGCGACCGTTTGTGCAAACTCACACGATTTTTTAATGAATTGAATCGCCGTGGAAGATTGGCGGCCAAACGGCGGATTCCCAATCACACGTATTTTTTTGCCAGAATCCAAATAAGGACGATAATTCTCCCATTCCAAATAATTTTGGCGTTCGATTTCGGGATGTTCCGGCGCAATGTCGAACAAACGGTAAGGACAACCCATCCGTTGTATAGGTTCGATGAACGCGCCGTTACCGGCGCTCGGTTCAATAATCAGATCAGAAGTTTGAATGTGTAAACAAAACGGGTGAATACACGATTCGGCGATTTCGGGGCGAGTATAAAATTTGTCGATTGCATCGCGCTTTAGGCCTTTCGTTTGGATTTGTTCGGATTCGGACATTGTTTTTATTATATGGATTGTATGGATTGTATGATTATATAATAGTGTATTTATATAACCATCCGGTTTGAATTCAATTTTTGTCGGGAATAATAACTATACTACCTCATCCAGGTCTTTGTCGTATTTCCCGACAAAGACTTTTTTACCTTCCATATATTTCGCGTAATCGAAGACTTCGTGTGTCTCCGTGTTATAGGCATATTTTTTGTCTTGAATCAATTTCGCTATAATTTGCGCCTTTTGTTCTCGTTGGTCGGCGCCTTCAATCACCGCGAAATCCTCCTCGTATTTCGGGAACGTGCCGAATTCGTTGGTCGTGGTATATCCATAGTTGTAACACACCAATCCTTCCTTGGAACCGTCATACAACGTGCAATCAATGGACGTTTCTTTGACCGATTTGAGAATTTGGCCCGTCAAATTGTTTTTCAAGGTGGCGATCTCAAACAACGATTCGTCCGTCGTAATGGCGTGCGCCCCGGGGCCATTCTTATGCGCGTCTTTCGGGTCGATTTGTTTCCTTCTATCGTGATTCATGATGCCCTTGTTCTGGTCGCTGCTCTTCTGTTCCTCGGTGAAAGTCGCCATATATAAGAACACTTGTATAGTGCGCAAATGTTCGGGCAAATTCTTATGACTACAAATGCGACGCGCGCGACCCACCACTTGGTCCACACGCACCATATGCCAATAGGGTTCCACAATGTGGACGTAGCGCGTGTTCTCCAAATTGATGCCTTCGGCGCCCGAAGAAGTAATCATAATGATTTTGATGATTTCGCCCATGAAATTGTTCTCGTTACGCGCGCGCAACTTCGCCACAATGTTGGCCGGAACGAAATCCCAGTTCGAATTATAGATATTACGTATGATTTCTTTTTCCTCGGGAGATTCGGTGCCCGTATACAGCACAAATCGTGGCAAATCCGTCAGTTCTTGGTCGGTGATGTCCCATCCCGTCGCCGTCTTTTTCAGTTTGAATTCCTCGAAGCCGTTCGCCAAGAGCACGAGACGCAAAATACCGATGCCTTCCAATGTGCGGAACGCGCTATAGACCAAATGGAGTCCCTCGTGGTCTGCATTGGCGACGTTCTCCAACACGCGCAGAAATTTCGGACTGTACTGTCCCAACTTCGATTTGTCCAAATACTGGTCTTTGTCTCTATAGAGAGATTCGAGGGCGTGTTCTTGCTGTTTCGCATATTCGTCGGAAATGATTTTGGCGACACCGTCGTCGGGAACATCGTCCTCGTTGCTCTCGACCATATTGTCCAATTCCTCCGCATTGAAATGCGGCGTGGCCGTCGCTTTCACTTTATCGCCGTCTTCCGGTTTCGCTGCCCGTTTTTTCGAAGGCATCGGGCGCGAAATCTCGCTGGGAAACGCGAAATTACAGTAAGCGCGCGAAAACACGCGATAACTGGACGCGATTTTGAACATTTCCTGATTGGTCGCGGCTTTCGTCTGTTTCGCCTGGGACTTTTCGCTTTCGATTTCTTCGGCGCGAACACGCGAATACTCGACAAACTGGAACCCACTCATAGGAATGTTTTCTATATGGTAATACGGCATTTGGGCATTGCCGGTTTCCACGAATTGCGGCAACAACGATTCTTGGGCGCTGCGGAAATACGACGTTAGACCGAGAATGCGTTTTTGTAATACATCTCTGCGTTTGAATTCGAGAGAATCCATATCCACAAACGCCGAAATGAAATCGTCGTATTTGTCGGGCAACGATTTGTATTTTAGCTCTTGAATTGCGTTCGCGTCGATTTCGAATCCGGCGCGTTGTAATGCGGTCTTTACCATACCAATGAAATCGCTATCGGTGATGTTTCCCTGTTCGTCCAATCGGACGCCATCGTAACGGTCGTCGACGATCGGAGCTCCACCATAGAAATATTTACTATCGACGTCGTCCAATTGGGTGCCTCCTCGATGAAGATTGGATTCGCCTTGATTGTATTGGTAATTGCGGTATTCCTGTTCGATTTCGGCCTCTTTTACGGTATTTACGAATTCTTCTTTTTCTTCAACCGGGTTTTTGTTTAGGATCATAACCCCGTCTTTGATTTCGAAGAGAGGTTTCTTCTTGTCCTTTTTGTCCTTTTTGTCTGTATGTTTTTCGGTTTTTCGGTTGTCGGGTTTTAAAACCAACTTTAGTTTTTTGGTCGGTTTGGATTGGGACTTGGATTGGGATTTTGCGTTTCCTCCTGCAAACACTTCCATTTCGCCCCCTTCTTCGCCGCCGCCTTTTTGTTTAGCAGAAAAATCTTTAGTCATAATTTTCACTTTCTTATCGCCCAACACGATTCGCGCGTTTTCCATACGTTCTTTGTTCACGAATCCATAGGGGTTGCGTGTAATGGTGAGCGTGTCGTTGGCATAGTCCACGTAATCAAACGTATTGAGTCCCTGTTTCTTGAATGCGTCGATGATTTTCTCTTTGGTGAGAGCATGGCCTCCCGCGCGAATGGGCACTTTCCACGTTTTGATGTAGCCTCTCAACATATTGAACAACACACCGATTTCGTTCGGGTAATTGATCACGGGCGTTCCGGACATGAACACGATGCGCACGTCTTGCGCGCTCATCAACAATTCGTATAGTTTCATCGAAATAGAGGAGGTGGCTTTGCGCGAAAGGCTGTTCACGATGCGACTGACTAAATTGTGGGCTTCGTCGATTAATATGACACTGTGGTCGAACGGGTTGCCCGTGGGCGACGATTCGCCGTAGGTTTTGATGAATTTGTCCAATTTCCCGACCGTTAAGCCGTTGTAATTGATATCGATGTATTTCGCGCGAATCATTTCGTCGATTTGTTCGTCCAATTGCTGTTGCTGGGCCGGCGACAATTCCGCGAAATTCGGTTCCGACTCGTTCAGGTTCATAAGCCACGCGCCTTTGTTTTTCTTGACGGTTTTTTCGCTGATGGCGAGAGCGGCGGCCAATGTGCCGACGTTTTCCGGTTTGCCGTCGGTCGAAACGAATTCCCAGAATTGATTTTTCTTATAGAGAACGTCGCCGCATTTTTTGAGTTCGCTGAAAAAATTCATCTTTAGGGAGGCCGGTGTCAAAACAAATACGCGTTTTTCCGATTTCGCGCCTTCGGCAATGGCGATGGAAGTGCACGTTTTGCCGGAACCGAGGCCGTGGTAGAGTAACAATCCTCTATAGGGTGTGTATAAATTCAAATATTCTCGCACAATGCGTTGATGGATGAACAGCTGGCGTTCGCCTGTGGGATTCGCCGATTGTCTCTCGCAACTGACTTGCGTCGACTCGTCCATCATTTCTTTGCCATAAGTTTTGAACAAATTGGCTAATTTCTGCATATAGAGTTTGCGATTCGACATGTAATACGAGGGAGCACTTACTACTAACTTTTTCAAATCACTTGGTTCTGGCAGCCGGTCGACGATACGAATTCCATGTATGACTGCATCGTCGATTTGGACTTTTTTACCGGTTGACTCTTTCTCTCCCTTTTCTTTCGGCTTCTTGGGTTCTTTGGGTTCCTTGGGTTCCTTGGGTTCCTTGGGTTCCTTGGGTTCTCTGACGGTATCGACGATAGGAGGAATATATTCATCTATAGCCATTGTATCGCTTTCTTTGTCTTCAATGACTAAATTCCCTTTTTCATTCAAAACAATTTGTTTAACTTTCGAGAATTTAGGTTCGATATGGATTTTAGGAATCGTTTTGTAAATGGATTTGCCGCCTGGTTCTCCCAATTTCACGGCAAAAACGACTTGACCAAGATGTGCCTGGACGATTTTCGCCATGTCTTGCGATAAAGGAATATCTCCCACTTTTTGTATTCGTTCTTTTCTTTTGTCGCGAATCGGATTCTCGTTGTCATTCAAATCTTTTATATGTATACGAATATTCGGTTTTGGTTTTGCAGTTGGACGTCGAACCAATTTATCCATAATGTATTCTTTTTCGTCAACCGTGTTTTCCATGAAAAAAAAATATATAATCTATAAAGACACATTTTTGTCTGTTTTGTTAACACAAAACGGACAAAGAAAAATAATATATAAACCTGTCCATTTTTGGTTCCCAAAAATGGACAACCAAAAATGGACAACAATTAGTGTCTAGTCCGGAAAACGTCCCAGTTCTGGGACGTTTCGGACTAGCAGTTACACAAGGCAGGCAGTTGGCAATTAGGGTCGCTTTGCGACCCCAACTGCCTGACAGCCTTAGGTGGACAGGTCCGTATGTGTTTTTAACACATACGGACTGGACATTAGAAAGCACGCAATATAGAAATCACGTGTTCGCAAGCGAGTTGCTCTGCCTTCTTTTTGACACGATGACGTCCTTCGCCTAAAAACACAAACATCCGTTTATGAATCGACATATATCCGTGGATATCGCTGAATTTAGCGAACTTCGACAATGGAATGGCGTCCTCCACTCTCGTTTCATGCACGTTCTGTCCCAAACACAAATAGACTCCCATATGGTAACCCGTCTGTTCCGTCGGAGGACACATTTCCAAATAGTGCGGTGTGACTTTGAACTCCTTCTGGATGATCACCTGAAGAATATTCTTATAGTTATTGTCGTTGCGAATCAGACTCGTCCAGTCCACGTGTTTTTCGAATACGGACTCGATGAAAATCTGGGCCATCTGGAATCCCGGTCCACATACGAAAACGTCGCGGAACCAGTGTTCCTCGTCGCAAACATCGATTTTGTTAAAATCGAGGAACAGTGCTCCCACGAACGATTCGAACAGACAACCCAATTTTTTCAAATTGTTGCGCGTCTGTTTCTGTTCGGCGTGTTTCGATAGGACAAACCATTTATTTAGGCCCATTTCGTTGGCGATGCGACCGATGCTCTCGTTTTTCACCAATTCGATTTTCTTTTCCGTCATGAAGCCTTCGTTTTCTTTCGGGAACCGGCGATAGAGACAATATTTAGTGATGCATTCGAGCACGCCGTCGCCCACAAATTCGAGGCGTTCGTTGGATTTAGTGGAAAGCGGGAGACAATTGTCGGGTTTAGGCACAATGATGACGCCATTCTGTTGATTCTCGATCTCCGGACGTTTCATATAGGACCTATGAATAAATGCACGTCGATACAAATCGATGTTGTGGATCGGCGCATCAATGCCATACTTGCGCAGAATGGTCTCGATTTCGTGTTTCTGTATGGAAATATTTAGGGGATTGTAGGGGTCGAAAACACAGACGTCGTTTCCATCGGATTGACGGACCATATGAATGTCGTCGTCGTCGATACGGACTGAATTGTTTTGAGCAGACATGTTGAATGAAATAGAGAAGGAATACGTGTTTGTGGGTGTAGGGATTTAGCAATAAGATTTTAAATAATAATAATATCGGAATCAATTTATGCCCCTTTTTTTAATTCAATTTTAGAAAAAAGTATTTAGGTAGTATATAAATTTTTCTATAGTAAAATATGGTTTTGTCCACCACAAAAAGAACCGCTTCCATCAGCAGCATTATTAACCAGAACCAAGGAGGAGGCGAAAAGAAAGCCGGATTCCCTTACCAAGTCGGCCGCACCAGTTGGTCCAGTATCTTCATTGGCGGCGTTGACCCCGTTAACGGTCATTGCTGCAAGTTGAGTGGATACAAACAGACACTGGTTCTCACCAAGAACACCGTGCGTCCTCTTGGCATTGACGCTCGTATCCCGATGCGCTAATTCAATGGTCGAGCTGATTCGCACTTTCGTGCTTATCATCCGATAAAATATGTGAATAGATATGAAAACAATATAATAGAAACAATTATATTGTTTTTTATATAAAAAATAATAATGGAAATGGAAGAATGCGATATTTGTGGAAGGAAATGTGATGGAGTTCACAGTATAAAAACGAATAATAAAGAAAAAGAAATACAAAAAATGGTAAAGACGATTGAAAGTTATGGCGAAAAAATGGTTGATGAAATCATACAACAAATCTATGAAAATCGACGTTTGATGTCTGGAGACGATACCATCCTAGTTCTAGGATGTATCGCTACAGAGAGAAAGGAGAGTCAGCGCTCGAAATTAACGAGCGCTGACTAGACCTTGAACCTATCACGTCATGAAGACCCGAAGGGTCAACTAGGAAAGGACGGATTGTGTTCGTTCCTTTACCATGGATGTCTCTCTGATTCCCCCGGAAGGGAATCAGTCAGTCATCGGTGAAAAAAAAAATGTATAATGTCTAATAAAAACCATTTAACGACAATATGATACCGGAACATATGATTCCCATCTATTCGTATTTCATGTCCACCATCGATCTCGACCAAGTTTCCCCAAATCAATCCAAAGTCAATATTGTCGTCGATTGCCGAGAGGCCGCGCTCATAGCACGCATGAACACCGTCGCCGCCGAATACGCCGCCGTTCCGAATGGAATCATTGTTCCTATAGAAACCAAAGCATTGGCCATAGGTGACATTGTATTTATGGATTCGGGTTCCGGTTCGGGTTCCGGTTCCGGTTCCGGTTCCGGTTTAGTCGATGACCGGTCCCAATCCGTCCTTTCAGGACGTGATAGGTTAGCCAAAGAAATGATTGTATTCGAGAGGAAAACGCTCCAAGATTTGTTGGCGAGCATCAAGGACGGGCGTTACGAGGAACAGTCGCATCGACTCATTCATACGAGCGGCGTCGCTCCGCACAACATCGTGTATATCATCGAAGGATTGATGTCGCAATTGAAATCGGACGCCGAGAGACGACTCATTTTCTCGACGATGACCAGCCTGTCGTTTTTCAAAGGATTCAGTGTGATGCGCACCAGCACGGTTCAAGAGACCGCCGATTTGTTGATGGCCATGGCACACAAAATCCATAGAGACATTGAACGGGGACGACGGCCGAACCAGAATCATACACATTCGAATTCAAATGAACAAAAAATGGACTCAAATGTGGACCAAGGGGTCTCTCAACCCAACCAAAATTCCTATAGCCATTTTGTGAAAAAAGAGAAAAAAGAAAACATCACGGAGGAAAACATTGCCGAAATCATGTTGTCGCAGATTCCTGGGGTCAGTGCCTCCACGGCTAAGGAAATAATGGTGCAAACGGGAGGAACGTTTTTGTCTGTGATTGAAGAATGTTCGAGTTCGGCGCCGTTCCAAAATGTGGTGTTGACGGGAACGAACGGGAAAACACGGAAATTGGGGTCAAATGTGAGAGAAGCATTGGTGAAATATTTGATGAAAATGAAATGAAATCATATAAACATGGTTTGATATTGATATAATATCACTATCAAACACAATATATAATAAAAACATGTCAGATGCAAGAGCGATTTATTTTGCAGGAGCAACTTTTCTTTTTTGTACGTCTATAAAAGAGGTTCAGCACAATGTATTTAGACCCAATATCACAATGGCACAATATTTATTTAACTGGTTTATTTTGGGATTTTCGGGAGGAATATTAACCAACTCTATAACACAATTGTTGAAAGAAAAATAATTTATTTATTACAAAATACAACTACAAAATACAATGGTTTATTTTATATTCTGTCCATTTTGGGACGACAATTGTCCCAAAACGGACAATTGCTCTCTCAATTCGAATTGAATGGCCCAATCTTGGGTATGCTGCGCTTCGTGTTCGGCTATTTTCGCTTTCGCCGCGTCCAATTGCGCTTGCAAATAGTGCATTTGCGCCATCATCGAATGGTATTTGCGTTCCATTTCTTCCGCGCGTTGTTTGTCGTCCAGCCCTTCTTCCGTGAGCGCGGTCATGCTGACTCTCGTATTCAGGTTACATTGTTCTTCGTCGAACAATTTGGGTCGGAATATAATCACGTGCCAATAGCGCATCGTGATGGGGTCGTGATACATTTTCGCGCTACCGTCTTTGGACACAGCCAAGTCGGCAAACAATTGTTTCGACGTCGTGGAATGATACCAATCTTCAAACAACAATACAACACCATTGTATTTATTGCCGTGATTGTCGCGTTTTTCAATGAATTTCACGTCTTTGATTTTGCCGTATCGACAATTCGCACACGCACGTGCAATATATTCCTTGGTGTGGTCTAGTTCGGCGCGTTTAATGTAAAGAGTGATGTTCGTCAGTTCAGCCATTGTGCTGTTTTTTTTTTAAAAGAAGGGGGATTTGACAAGTTGTGATAAAATATTATATTTGAAATATTCCAAATATTTCAAATATGAAATGATATGATGTATCAATATCCGAAAAACAAAAAGTGTTTCAATTTTCATACAAATATTCTCTCTATAGCTATGTCCATTACAAAACAGACGACGGCGGCGGGATAATGAAAAATTGTGCAACTTCTCCCGGCTTGACAATTTGGGTTATAATCGCGTTTTCGTTTTTAACCAAAGTCAATATTTTGCCACTAGACATCAACCGAACATTGTATTTCGCCCGGTCTTCTTCTTTGATTGACCCCGTTTGTATGTATTTGTCCAAAATGCGGTCGGACACATGACGCACGGTAGAACTAGATACCACTTTGAATTGAAACGGGGTGTTTTTATACGTCCCCATTACCGTTATTTTTTTCAATTCCTTTAAAAATTCCTTATGTTTTTTGCGGGTATCACGTGCTTTCCGTGTTTTGGTAGGAGTTTTCGTATCGACGTCGTTCAGCGACTTTGCACGAATGGATTTGGATTTGGACAAACTCAGTGCAGACAACGATTTCACCAAACGCGGGGTTAGCGCAAATTCGTCATTTGTCATACGAATTCTTTTGCGTGTGCCAGACGACGGCGACGGCGGCGACGATTCCGACAAACGCCGTTTTTTTGTATTTCTGTTTTTTGTATTTCTGGGAGATTTCGCGTTTTCCTCAATAAATTGACGGGCTTCCATCAAACGTTCCTCCTCATTGGATTCTCCCACAAATTCAACATTTGCAGGGCGAAATTCAAACACTTTTCGACTACCGTCGGGTTGGCAATGGTCGCCACTCACTGCACCACTGGTTCCTTCATAAATGCCCTTCGACATGATTCCATACAATTCAAGGTTTATATCGACCAATTCAAAAAATCGATGTTCGATGCCATCATTGTGTATAATATCGAGAGCATCCAGCATTTTTTCCATAGAAACCACGATTTGCGCCGGTAGGATAGACGATATATTGAAAAATTTAGCGTAGGTTCCCGTGGCGACAACATTGTCAGCCTCGTAGGCTCTTGCATCGGCGTCATAGGTATTAATACACTGGTATTTGATTTGATTGGCGTCATTTAATTGTTTGGATAACAATTGGGTGCTCACCAAATATTTTTTATTTTTATGAATGATACATATCGAAAATTTTTCTGCCATGTATTTTTGAATGAAATGGTCTTGTTGGACCACAATGTCGAACGCTTTGCTATCCGGCGAAATCCGGCGCAACGGCAACACCGGGTTCAATACCTCGTCGAGTTTGGCCACAACGTCCGGCAAATTCGCGGCTTGGGCCAACGTAAGAGCCGTAACACTAGCGCCATTTAGCGAATATCTATAATGTGGGTTCGATTTGCCCGTTTCGATGATTTTCATCGCCAAATCAGCAAGACCATTTTTACAGGCAATCATCAGTGCCGTTCGATATTTGTTGTTCACATGGCTTATATTGGAATCGGGTTGGTTAAGCAATTCGAATGCGATTTGTTTGTATCTCTCGTCATTTTTTGCTTTGCTACTCGCCACAGTAAGAACCGTATTTTCCGTTTGAGACACATGTCCTGGTTTCGATTTGCCCGTTCGAATGAGCGCCAATGCCACGTCGAAGAGTCCAAAATCACAGGCAATCATAAGACAAGTAACATTATCTAGAAACACGCGGCCCGGGTCTGATTTGCCCGTTTGAATGAGTTCTATAGCAACTTGTTCGAGTTTGTTGCTACAAGCGTAAAGGAGCGCCGTGTTTCCACCAGAATCCAAATGCCCTGGATTGGATTCGCCCGTTCGAACCAGGGCCAATGCGATGTCTTCTTGTCCATATTTACACGCATACATGAGAGCGGTGAGTGTAGTTGAATTTACGTGTCCCGGATTGGAATCGCCCGTTCGAATCAGGGCCAATGCGACTTTAATCAATTTGCGGCGACACGCATACATAAGAGCCGTATTGCCATTTGTGCCAATATATCCAGGCTTGGATTTGCCCGTTTTAACAAGAGCTAATGCGACGTCTTCCATTTCATTGTTACAGGCAATGGTTAACGCGGTTTGTCCATTCACAATATACCCTGGGTCATATTTGCCGGTGCCAAGAAGTTTTAATGCAAGTTCCGATTTTTTTTCGTAACACGCACGAACCACATCGGAAGGGTTAATCGTTTGTGGTGAAGAAGTCGAAGTCTCGACAAATATAGATGGATTTTCGGCTAATGCAACCCAATCCACTTTGTCCAAATGTTGTTCCAGAATCGGAATGGCATTGGGATTTTTACATAATTCGTGCCAATCCACTTTATCTATGTTTTGTTGTAAAATCGGAATCGCATTGGGATTGGAAGACAATTTAGACCAATCCACTTTATCCATGTTTTGTTCTATTAAATGAATGGCATTGGGATTTTTAGATAATTCGTGCCAATCCACTTTATACAAGTTTCGTTCCAAAATCGGAATGGCATTGGGATTTCCCGATAACCAATACCAATTCACTTTATTCAAGTGTTGCCCTAGAATGGGAATGGCGTTGGGATTTTTAGATAATTCATGCCAATCCACTTTATCCGTGTTTTGTTCCAGAATCGGAATCGCATTGGGATTGGAAGATAATCCAACCCAACTCACTTTATCCATGTTTCGTTCCAAAATCGGAATGGCATTGGGATTGGAAGATAACCAATACCAATTCACTTTATCTAAGTGTTGCTCTAGAATGGGAATGGCATTGGGATTTTTAGATAATCCAGACCAATTCACTTTATCCGTGTTTTGTTCCAGAATCGGAATCGCATTGGGATTGGAAGATAATTTATACCAGTCCACTTTATTCAAGTTCGCTTCTTGAATTTGAATAGCATACGGACTTTGATTAAAACGTATAATCCCAAAAATAACTAATTTTAACTTATCGCTTGGTATCCAGTTTATTAATTGGAAATGAGGTTGCCCTCCTCTCATTACATTTCCTCTTGTTGTTTTTTTATGTGTTTGTTTACTCATTTGTTTCCACTACTATATCCTTTTCTCAGATAATCTTTTATCGCTTCGCTTTTTGAAGCGATAAAAAAAACAATACAAATTTACCGTAACGCAATTCCTCCCGTCACTTTTCCAGTGCGTTCCGATATGGTTTGAATGGTGGAATTGGCGGGATATTTAGGGATACTGGAATTTGGAATAGGCATAAATTCACCGCCTTTGGGTGTCGTGTATGTCTGTGGGACAACTAAATTCTCGTCGTATTTCCCCGAATCCACCGCCGATTGCGTCACGCCAATCCCGCCCCAATTCGGATCCATCGGATTTTCACTCAATCTGCCGCTATTCAAAACCGTGGAGTCGTGGATTTTATCAATCGTTGTGTATTTGCCCACATACATGTTATGCGGATCGAATCCGGCATACATGTTTTGGTTGTATCCGTTATCTCGACTCGCGTCCTCCACTTCAATGGGAGCACCGGCATTCGCGGTGGGAGGTTGACGAATGCTCGTCGTTAACGGCAAATTTCCTATAGTGGTGCCAGGAAGAGGTTGTTTTGGGTTCATGTCGGAAATGTTGTATACCTGGTTTCCTTGTGTGTTATAGGCCGATTGTAAATATAAAATGGGACATTCTGACCCAGAAGCGTCGCGAAATTGAATATATTCGTCTAAATTATTGAAGAGAATCGGGTTTTCTCCCGCCTTTTCTGGCCGTTTTGTGTTGAAAAGATAGATTAATTTACCCTGTTGAATCAAGAGGTCGGGACAAACCGAAGTGTTTCCAGCGACTACGTTTCCAGCGACTACGTTTCCAGCGACTGCAATTGTGTTACCCGTGGTTTCGTCATCGTCGTCGTCGTCTTTTTCATTCTTCGTATCCACAATGCCTCCCATTTTCTCGATTTCTTTTTTCATATCGACGCAAGAGTATACGTATCCTCCGACAACAAAAGCGACAAGTAAAAATATCAAAAAGAAAATACGCGCCGCGTTCATATTTTTAAGTATATTATAATGTCCGGTTTATAATCTATAGATATATGTTATAATATAGAATTCAGAACCGACGATGAGAACACAGAAACGACACAAAAACGACACAAAACAACCTAAAATTGTGGTTGGATATGTCTACGCCGATTGGTGCGGGCACTGTAAAGCGCTAAAACCGATTTGGGAAAAAATGAAGAAACTTTTGCCGGCACATTTAGTGACGTATGAAGAGGTGAATTCAAATCACCAAGACAAACGAATTCCCGAAATAAACAAAAAACACGGCGTCAATATGTCGGCGCCTCAAGGATATCCCTATATTTTCAAAATTCACGGAGGCAAAGTCGAAGAATACAATGGCAACCGGGAAGAGAAGGAAATGGCGCAATGGTTTCGCGGTGGTTCCGTCAAAAAAGAATTGGAAGCGCCCGTAATTGGTCCAAGTTCCGTTTCCGATTCGTTTGGAAAAGGTATTTTTAGAGGAGGCGTGAACACAAAACGCAACCTAAATAAAACCCACAAACAAAAATCGAATAAAAACAAAACACAAAAATCCAAATCCAAATCTTTCTTTAGTTCGTGGTTTTAGATAGAATCTCCCGAGTATCCAGACAAGAAAATTGAATTTAAAAAATGATATGAAAATTAGATAAACATACCATATCTAGTTTTCATTAACTACCAAAAAAAACAAAAATCGCTATAGAAACCTTATTCTTTTATGCAAAAGAATCCGAAACCGAATCCGAATCCAATCAAAACCATGAATGTTTGTAAATCGTTCCGTCTCATTGATTTCCATATTTACGACGGCACCGCTTCGCAAATGCGAAATGGGAAAGCAGTCGGATCCGACGACGACAACGACGACGGTTCGGACCAGTCATCCAACAATTCATCGAATGAAACAAAATACGAACCGCGCGTGTTCGCCATCCAGATGTTCGGCGTCAACGAACAGGGCCAAACCGCCTCCATCACCGTGGAAAATTACCGCCCCTTCTTCTTCGTCCGCGTCGGCGACGACTGGACCCAAGGCACGGTCGTCGCGTTCATGGATGCACTCTACCGCCGCGTGGCCCAGCCCTGGATAAAGAAACAAGTGGAGTCGGCGCAGCTCGTCCAATATCATAAGCTCTATGGTTTCAGTGCCGGGAAAAAGGACAAATTCGTCCAAATCACGTTTTTGAACCAGAACGCGTTCAATCGAATCAAAAATCTGTGGTATTACACGGATCGCGCCAACAACCGCAGACTCGGCAAAATCCCGTTCCAAGGCTACGAAACCGAAATCTACGAATCAGGCATTCCGCCGCTCCTCCGCTACTTCCATATCCACAACATCAGTCCTTCGGGATGGATCACGGTCTATGCGAACCGCGCGTTCAAACCCAAACCGGAAAACAAAACCACCACGTGCGATTTCGAATATGTATGTTCCTATAGACACATTGTTCCTCAACCCGAAAAGGAAACGCGCGTCCCGTATAAAATCATGTCGTTCGATATTGAAGCCAGCAGCAGCCACGGCGATTTCCCCGTTCCCATCAAAACCTACAAGAAACTCGCGCAGAATCTGGTCGATTTGGCATTGGCACAACCGAAAATGGACCGAGACCGCACCAACCTCCTCATCCGAAAAGTGGTCATGACTGCGTTTGGACACGACCGCTTCGACGACGTCGACGTGGTTTACCCGAAACGCACGCCGACCAAAACGGACATTCAAAATCGACTAAATATGTTCCTATCGACGCCTCTCGACAAAGCGGCGAAAATGGGCGCCAACGACGAAGAAGGGGAGGAACGCGCGAACATTTTGTCTATAGGACATTATTTTGAATCGACGAATGCCGCCATTTCTCGAACCACGGAATTCTATTCTCCGGGCGAACAGGAGGACGACGCGTCCGACGACGACAACGACAACGACAACGATATGGACAACCATCATGCAGAAGACGAAGAATACGGCGCATCATCCGTATACGAAAAAACGTATGGCGGTCGAACACGCATCTCGGTATTAGCCGCGGATCTCTTGAATAATGAGAAAATGACCCGTGACGAGAAAATCCAGGCATTCGACGAGACGATGACCATGCTGTTTCCTCCGCTGAAGGGCGACGAAGTGACGTTCATTGGTTCGACGTTTGTCCAATACGGCGAACCCGAACCGTATTTGAATCACTGTTTTGTCGTGGGGACGTGCGACGACGTGCCAAACGCGACGATTGAAACGTGTAGTTCCGAACGCGACATGTTGTTGCGATGGAAAGAGTTGGTGATGCGCGAAAATCCGGACATCGTGATAGGATACAATATATTCGGGTTTGACTACGAATTCATGTTCCGTCGCGCCCAAGAACTGAAATGCGAGGACGCGTTCTTGACCATTTCGCGGAGAATCGGCGATGTCTGTTGCAAAGAACGGTTCGGAAAAGACAAGGACAAAAACAAAGAAATCGAATCGACCAAAGTCGCGCTGGCGAGCGGAGAATACGATTTGCGCTATATCAAGATGCCCGGGAGATTACAAGTGGATTTGTATATGTATTTGCGCCGCGAATTCACCAATTTCGCCTCTTACAAATTGGACAACATGGCGTCGTCGTTTATTAGTGACGACATCAAACACGTACAAGTGGTTCACACGACGACGACGACGGAAGAACAAGAACAAGTCTATACGAAATTGTTTAGCAAAAATATGGCTGGACTTCACATAGGAGATTATATTCATATTGAAATCGTCGGGTTTTCCGCCGACCAGTATGCCGACGGCAAGAAATTCGCCGTCGTCCAGATCGAGCGCGACGTGGTCGCCGACGACGGCAACAAATACAATGTGATTACGATTGCAGGCGACTACGGCGAATTGGCGCAAAAGAAAAACATCCGTTGGGGCATGGCGAAGGACGACGTGTCTCCCCAAGATATTTTCCAATTGACGCGCGGTTCGGCGGCGGATCGCGCGAAAGTCGCGAAATACTGTATTCAGGATTGTAATTTGGTCCACCATTTGTTTGCGAAAGTCGACGTGTTGACCGGATACGTGGAGATGTCGCGCATTTGTAGTGTTCCCATTTCCTTTCTCGTGTTGCGCGGCCAAGGCATCAAACTCACCTCGTATGTGGCGAAGAAATGCCGCGACAAAGAGACGTTGATGCCGGATTTGGAAAAATCCGGGTCGAACGAAGGATACGAAGGCGCGATTGTGTTGCCGCCGAAATGTTCGATGTATATGGACAATCCGGTCGCCTGCGTCGATTATGCGTCGTTGTATCCGTCGTCGATGATTAGCCAGAATTTCTCGCACGATACGAAAGTCTGGACGAAAGAATACGATTTGACGGGCAAATTGATAAAAACCACGGGAGAAACCGGCCCCGACGGCAAATTCCTATACGATAATTTACCGAATATGAAATACATCGATATTGAATTTGATACATATTCCTATATCCGGAAAACACCCAAAGCCAAAGCCACCAAAACCATTAGTGGCAAGAAAATCTGCCGCTGGGCGCAAGGAACGACAATGCAAGGAACGACAATGCAAGGAGGAACGACACAAGGGTCAAAAGGTATCATGCCAAGTATTTTGGAAGAATTGCTAAAAGCCCGTAGCGACACACGCAAACAGGCCAAAAAAGAGCCCGACCCCTTCATGCAGAACATCCTCGATAAGAGACAACTCGGTTACAAAGTGACGGCGAATTCTCTCTATGGCCAATGCGGAGCCAAAACGTCGACGTTCTACGAACAAGACGTGGCCGCCTCCACGACGGCGACGGGTCGCATGATGATCACGTATGCGAAACGCATCATCGAGGAGGTCTACGGCGACATGGTCTACGACACGGAATGCCACGGCCCCGTGTTGACCAAAGCCGAATACGTCTACGGCGACAGCGTCGCGAAATGGACGCCGGTCTACTTACGGATTCACCGCATCGTCGGCAATAGAGTGGAATATTTCTATGACATTTGCGAAGTGGAGAAAGTCGCCAGCAAATACGGCTATGGACGATGGCAACGATGCATCGAACCGGGCAAACAAGACAAAGAATGTTGCGCTCTCGAAGGCGTGGATACCTGGTCGGAAACGGGCTGGACACCGCTCCATACCCTGATTCGCCACGGGCTCTGCCATTACAAATCGATGGTCCGTGTCCATACGAAAGCCGGCGTCGTCGACGTGACAGACGACCATTCTCTCCTTACCAGCACGGCAAAAGAAATATCACCGAAAGATTTGACGCCCGGGCATACGGAATTGCTCACGTCGCTCCCGAAAATTCCCTATAGGAATTTGGTATTTGGGAATGACGCGCCGGTCGACGCTGACTACGACGAGGACCGTTTTTACGACACGCAAGTGGAAGCCGCCATCGAATTGTGCCGGTTGAGGAACCGCGCCGTGTGTTCGGACTATTTCGTCGTCCGGCATTTCACTGGACCTTGGTATATTCATCGCGACAATTCGGCGAAAGACCACTGCTGTTTCGGTGGCTGTGTTCAAAACCACGATTATGGCGTGGTCGAACATACGGAGATTGTGCCGTATGCTGCCGGAGACTATGTCTACGATTTCACGACGGGCAACCACCATTTCTCGGCGGGCATCGGCGACCTGGTCGTCCACAATACGGATTCGGTGTTCTTCACGTTCAATTTACAGGACGCGAAAACGGGAGAACCCGTGCGCGGACAGAAAGCCCTCGAAATGACCATCGAAATTGCGCAAGACGCCGCGCACCTGTGCACCCAATGGTTGAAACCGCCGATGGAATTGTCCTATGAGAAGACGTTGATGCCGTTCATTCTCCTGAAAAAGAAGCGTTACGTGGGAATGTTGTACGAGACGAATCCGAAGAAGGGCAAACTCAAGTTCATGGGTCTCGCGCTAAAACGCCGCGATTCGTGCGATTACGTGAAGGACGTCTACGGCGGAATCCTGAACATCCTGATGTTCGAGAACAATTTGGCAAAATCGATGGATTTCCTGGCTCAATGTCTGGAGAATCTCGCTAAAGGAAATGTTCCTATAGAGAAATTGATGTTGACGCGGGCACTCGGTAGTTATTACAAGAATCCGCGGCAGATTGCCCACGCTGTGTTGGCGGACCGCATGGGCAAACGCGACCCGGGAAACAAACCGAAACCGGGCGACCGCATCAAATACCTGTATTTCAACAATCCGGACGCGACGTTACAGGGCGAGAAAATCGAGACGCCGGAATACATTGCTGCAACCTCGCTGAAAATCGACTATGCACATTACATCACGAACCAACTGATGTCGCCGATACAACAACTCTATGGACTAGCGCTGGAACAAATCTGGGAACTTCAGAGGAAACCGGCGGCCATCAAGAAACATAAGCAGGAAATCGCGGAACTTGAGAAAAAAGTCACGGACATCGAGGAATTGATTAAAAAGAAAGACGCGTTTTGTAGCAAGAAAGTCAAACCGTTGTTGTTCGATAAATGGTTGACACAGGTAAACAACGAGAAACATAAATTACAACCGATTTCGAACTTCTTTGTGACAAACAAAAAACAAAAAACATGAAACAAAACAAGAAAAACAAAAATAAAAAACGAAATAAAAAATGAAATGGTATATTTATTATATTCAATAAATCATATTCAATAAATCATATTCAATAAATCATATTTACAATCTCTCTTTTTTTTACTGTGAAAAACAAAAAAAAAGAAAAAAAAAGAATGACATCAATCCATAGTATCATTCATAATTTTTGCACCAATATAGAAAATAAAATTCAAAATCAAAGTTATGTAGATACAGAATACATAATGGACAAACTGCGTTTATTGAAAGAGTCCATCGTTCTCTACAATTCCATTTCAACAAATATGGCGGCGGAGGAGGAAAATACTACGTTGTTAAATATAGACGAATTATTGGATATTGAACATATTGCCACCGTCGACGACGAAGTCCCCGTCGACAATGTGGACGTCGTGGAAGAAATCAATTTAGACCATTTTTTCAGCGAACTCTCAACGAATCCGTGTATAAGACGTGTCACCAATTGTTCGAACGACAAACTAAATTCATTCACCAAAGAAATATGTTCTATATGTTTGGAGACGCCGCGATTCAAGGATGCCTATGTGACGACGTGCAATCATATTTTTTGTAAACCGTGTTTCAATACCTGGGAAAAATCGCGAATTTGGACAAAGGTGTATTGTCCCTATTGTAAAATGGACAATCCGACGTTACATATGTATGGTCCCAAAAAACAAAACGGTTCGCACCCACCTTTGGTGAGTACGTAAATACGAACCCAAAAATTGAAATATTTTTTATTTTTTTGGTTTTTATGGCATATCATAATTACTTGTTGATTCATCACGATTACACAAAAACAAAAACACACAATGACGGATTATAACGTAGGTCACATTGAATATTTGAGAGAACGCATGTTTAATGCGAATATGGATTATTATGTCGAGTCCATTTCCAGATTGTATAATGAACATCCAGACAAACAGGAAATACTGTTCAGAAGACTAAACCAACTATTGGTGAATATGTATTCGCAACGTGCTGTCATGCAACCGTTAGTTGCGCCAGCCGTTCCACGGATGGAACATATGTTTCCTGTTGCACCCGTTGAACCCGTTGAACCCGTTGCTCCGATTCAAATACCAAATCAACGTAATCAGCCAATGAATGTTGACGAATTGATTGAATTGTCCGATGAAGAAGACGATGAAGAACCCAATGTTCCCCGGAATCGAATTCCGGGGCCGGTTTCGCCCATTCATCGTGTACAACAACAACTACATATTGATATGGTACAACCTTTCGAATTTTCAGATGACGAAGACGAAGACATTGGATTTTTGCGACGTCGTCGTGTTCGTCATCGCCCCAACTACAATGTATTCTTTGACGATACCGAATCGAACGCATCATTGCCTCACCCACGCGTCACGGTTCGTCCCCTTCGATGCCAAAGAAAAACGTCGCGATTGTATTCCGCCAATCGCCTGACGCAACTTGCCGAAACGGAATGCGCCGTCTGTTTTGAACGACCGACTATAGAAAATTCATACAAAACATCTTGTGGACACACATTTTGTTATACGTGTTTCGATAATTGGGAAAGACGCTGTCTCAATGACCGGGCGCAAGTCACGTGTCCTTCTTGCCGTGAAATGAGACCGGTGCTCACCACATTTGCTGCTCGCCGTCAACCGCGTCCTTTACAGTTACAGCAGCAACGACAACAACAAGAACAAATACAACAACGACTACAAATACTGCAACAACAGCAACAAGACCAACAACAACCCGATGCGCTAATCGTGGAAAATTGAACAACTTTTAAAAATATAATATGCTCTATAGTAAATTATATTTTATATACAAAAACAAAAAATGTCATCCAAACTTCCCGAAATTAAATTTAGTGATATTGTTCGTATGATGGAACGCAATTCCGACAAAAAACCAAATTCGGTTCCTTATCCACCTCCCATTCGAGAACCAAGATGGAAATATATGTCAGTTGAAGAATTTAACGAACCATTTATATCAAATCCAATAGCCGAAATCAACAACAAAAAAAATACAAAAAAATAAAAACGAAATAAACACTGAATTATATTTCCTATATTCATATATTCCTCTATATTTTACACCCTTTTTGTCATTTCTAAATAAATACTAACACAATGTTTCCACGTTTTTTTTCGTCGTTACTGAACAACCACAATACAAAACAAAAATCCTCCTCCTCCTCAATAAAATACGTGAATTATAATTGTCCTATATGCATGAAAGACGGATCGGCCATCCCCAATGCCGGAGGACGTTTTTTTTTAATCGACGACAAACGCTGTGTCTGTAATGGATGTAATCGTATATTCGATAAAAAACGGTTTTATGTGGATGTGGATGTAAATGGAACTTGTTCACCATAGAATTCAATACATTGATATAACCCTTTGATATTTGGTTATTTTCAGCTAAATTTAATCTCTAGTCCTGCTTCGTCAAAACGAAGCAGGACTTTCATTCCTCTCTGTATGGTAATCATCCTAGAACTAGGATGATTACCGAACCAGACATTAAATTATTTGAAAATAAACCACCTTCATATATCCTCTAAGGATTTTTTATATAAAATGCCCTGTCCGCATTCGTGTAAACGAATGCTCCGACCACTAGAACTCCGACCATTTTTTGTTGTTATACGAATTCACCTGTATCAATTTGTTTGCGTTGTCTTTCCAAAACTGGATTTTCTTCTCCAATATAATGTCCTCTTGCGATTTGGGCACATTGGCAATACTATCGGCGTTCGCCGACAATTGCGCCAAATCTTGCGCCGTCGGTTTCGGTTTTTTGCCATAGCAATTGATACCAAAACGAATGTTCGGGTCGTCTATATACCCCCCATTGATACCCGGGCGACCACACGCATTTTTCTTGTCTTTCGTTTTCTGGAGCCCGTCCCACGTCGATTGTTGTGTCGGGAAAAGCGCCATTTGGCCATCGGACCAGCCATAGTTACACCATTCTCCGCCGTCGTTGTAGGCCGCTTCCACTTCTTTATACGTCGCTAAACGGGCACCATACGAAGCGCAAACGGTCTGTGCGTCGTCATAGGTATACATGTTGTTTTTGATATTGAACACTTCGTTGGAATTGGAACCCGACGACGACGACGACGACAAATTGCCTTTGTTCGCCGTGGTTACCGTCGACGATACCGTCGACGAATCAGGCAAATTGCCGATGAACTGGTCGATCATGTCCGTCACAGAAATGCCTAAAAAGATGCGGAGAAAACTAATAATAATAGTCAACAAGAACATCAACCACGCTCCGTTCTCCACAATAAACACGGAATACGGTTTCTCGGCGGCGCTCATCGGAATGCCGACCAAATACACCATCAAATAGAACAACACAATGAACAATCCTATAGCAAACAACGAAACGGGGTTGTTCACGTAGGTTTTCCACGAACTATACAAATCTTTGGCATTCTGTGTTTGTTGGTCCGCCGACGTATAAAACGCCGCGTTCATCAAATAGATGACGATACAAATGAGCGCCACCAAATCAAATGCGCGGACCACGGAATTCGTCGACCCGGTGCCTCCCGAGATCAATTGTACAATAAAATAGACGATAAAATAAACGGCTAAAAACCAGAGAAGCAACATTAAATTCGATTTCGAAGCGATTTGTTGGAAAATTTGGGCCGAATTGACTGGAGTCGCAATGCTACTGCTCCCGACACTGGTGTTTCCAACCATAGTGTTACCTACGCTGGTGCCATTGACGCGTGTGTTTCCATTGATAGATGCCATAATTTTTTTTTTGTTCGATTTTCAAATATATTTTATTCTATAGTATTGGAATAAAATGTATTGACTTTTTTTTGTTCACTTCTTTCGGTAAAAGAGACAATATGCGTCTGAACTGACTGGATTGTCTATTTCCGCCACATGAGTATCATTGTATTCCATCCAACGGCCCATTTTTCCCCCGCTTTGGATCGTGCGCGAAAAGGCCGTGTAATGACCTCCCGCGTAAGTGCCGCCATAGTGATTACATACTCCGAACAAATCGTAAATATACGATTCCGGACGATATCCTCGCACATATTTCGTTAAATCCAAATTTTCTATAGGAAATTGGATTGGATGGCCGTTTTTCCTATTTCGATGGGAGGACCGATTCAACGTAATAATCAGGATTTTCGGGAAATTCCAGAACACCGTGTTTTTCGTGACCGAGGGTTCTTTGGTGTTCGTTGATTCATTGAACCACGCGTTTTCTCCCGCGAGTATCTCTTTTGCACAAAACGCGTCGAAACTTTCATATATGGTCGAATGATGGGCCACCGGCAAATCAATGACGAAAAAATGTTCCGGACACGTGGCCAACACGGTTGCCGGCTTCGCCGGCGTTGCATCGGGAGAACAGATTTGCGTCACGGAAATGCCATAGAACAATTCCATGATTTCGGAATACTCTTTCGAATATATTTGCTGAATGTATTTGTAACACTGGATCGCCAGTGTATCCGTGTCGTTGGACGGTTTTCCGTTGATTTTCATTTGGACGGGACGTTTGATCGCATCGTGGATGCTATTGACCAGAAAAAGCAGGAACTCCGATACGTCGTTTTGCGCGTATCCGGTGAATATTTCGTGGCGTTTTTTGGCGGCCGATTCGTAGACGGTTTTCACGAATGTGGCCGGATTGGCGATGATTGTGTTCGGCGCCGTATTCGGAATACTGTTTATGCCGTCGTGTAATTGCGCCCACGCCAACAACAGAGCTACATTCGGGTCGTTTTGTATATTTGTATTTCTATAGGATTTGTTACTATTGTTATTGTATTTGACAACAATCTCCCTAAATTCTTCTATTTTGCGGAGAATTTGGACACAAGAATTCAAATAACACGTATTTCCTAAATTACACAATCCGACTCTTTCTCCCATTTTTTTTTGTTTGTTTTTCAATAGGATATTTATATTTTTAAGTTTATGCCATTTGCTATGTTGTATTCGTAGTTGAGGACAATGGAATTTCCAATGAAAACAAATATGACGCTTCATTCGAAGGAGAACCCAACGAATTTAGTATTGTTTCGACGATTTGTTCGGTGGTCGACGACTGGTCCGTTTGCCGTTGGACGACCGATGTTCGGCAAACGGGACAATGCCGCCGTCGGGTTAACCAACGACGCAATGGTTCTTTGGAAAAATAATGGCCACATGCACGGAGACGGTAGAGTTCTTCTCCTTCGGCAAAATCTTCGAGAGAAATGGCACATCGTGTTTCCGTCATGGTGTTTCCGTCGTATACAATCGTTTCTGTGCATTCGTCCACGATATTGTTTCCACTAGCGTCGTATCCAGACCTTGTCGAAAAGATCGACGGCGTGTTTCGACCGATTTGACCGAATAAAGCATTCGAAAATGACGTGGAATAGGCGTGTAAATTGCCTCTTGAAGCATCGCGACTTGAAGCATTGCGACTTGAAGCATTGCGACTTGAAGCATTGCGACCAGGGAACGCAGTGGCCGAATTTAAGAAACCACTATAAAGTAACCGAACGGTTTGGTCGTCCATGCGATTGATCCGCGAAATGGCTTCTCTACAAAGACGATAATTCAATATAGATTGGAGCATCCGACAGCCAGCTTCTTGTATTTCGAGACTATTTATCCCTCTACTGGTAAACGTCCGTTCCAATATTTCTTCTATAATCCATTCATCGCCATAAGATTCTTCTGTATTTTCCATGGTTTAGAACGAGAGAGAGAGACAATATAACTATTCGCCCATTCAAACATTTATATTGTTTTTTTTTCGTTTTTTTTTATTGTCCTGGATGACTTTTTTGGGAAACAAAGTCCGCGATTCGAGAAACACCGTCTCTCCACAATGCCACAAGTTTGTCTCCGTATTTTTGTAAAATGGTTTCCGTCCATTGTCGCGCCTCGTATCCCGCCCCATTTGTCGCATAAATCAGCGATGTCCATTGATAATATACAATGCCTATAGCCACTATGACACACACAGTCAACAAGGCGACTGTTTTTTTGGAAAACGCGAACAATGACCCGCTCGTTTGGACCGAATCTTGAGAGGCGGACACGTGTATTTGGTCGTCGGCACTATATGCCGCGGGCAAAGAAGACATGGTGTCGGTCGGAATCACGGAATGAGCAGAACCATTGGATGAAAAGGGAGACGTATAATTCATCAAAATCTGTTGTGCATTCGCCGAATCAATATACGATTTGATTTCTCTCAAATTCGGCGTGGACATGTGATAATCCATCGACGTTTTATAGACCATTTGTTTATTTTATTCTATTTTATTCTATTTTATTCTATTTTGTCTGTATGTTTTTTTCTTTCGTTCAATTGAATCGCAAAATTAAATATTCCTATAGAAACAAACCAACGAATACAATGATTTCTCCCCAGGAAAGACTCGATTTAAATAAAATGTTGCGTCAATCCGACGCCGAAGACAATACGGAAACGATTCGTCGCGTAAAACACAGCGGACCATTGATTGAGAGCATTCGCGTCATGGAATCGCTAAAACGTTCGCACCGAGAGATGCGCGAAACCGACCCGCAACAATTCTTCATTTTGTGTAGCGAAAAATGCGCTTTCTATTTCGCCAATTATATGGACCTCTTCAACCGCCAATTGAAAGACGAACTGAATTTAGCCATCATGATTCGTATGATTCGCTTCATGGAGCTCATTGAACAAGGCCAAGTGACGCAACACGAAGCCTCCGTCATTGTCGGCAAATATTTGAAAGAATTATACGTCGATAGCGCCATTCGCAGGAGCGAACATTTAGACGAAAAGTATGCCGACGAAAACGCGAACAATCATTCCGAACCCGTCGAAGAAAAACAAATCGGATGGAAACAATTCAAATCAATGAACGCATAGAATAGAGCTCGAATATACGTAATAATATTTTACTATTGCGCTATATATAAAAATAGCATAATAGTAAGAAACAACATAATAGAAATTATACAGAGAATGGATCCAAACACAAATACAGCCCTGAATCCAAACACAAACACAGCCCTGAATCCAAATCCAAATCCAAATCCAAATCCAAATACACCGATAATCACAGGAGGCGAAAGTTCATGGATAGATTGGGACCGATGGTCTTGGTGGTTTAAATACGCGGTCATATACACGATTTGCGTATACGCGGCATTGATTCTATATCAAGTCGTGGTGAAATTCAGTGGTAGTAGTTCGAAAAAAGAGAAATTTACCGAAAACGAACGACAACGATCCGTTAACGAAATGGACGAGAAAAAAGATTTAGGGTATTTTCTGAATGTGAATAGGATAACGGGGTTTTTCTCTTACTTAAATGAAATTCGAATTTCGATTTTAGCCAATGTGTGGGACGTATCCAAAGAATCCGTGTCCGATTTTGTGGCAAGAAGAAGTGCACGCATCCCCACCAAAATGTAGGAGATAGGAGGTAGGAAGTAGATATAGATACAAATATCATTCTATAATAAATATAATAAAAATGAAATTTAGCAACCAATTTTTGCCCCACGTGATTGTGCTCATTTTAGTCATTGTCGCCGTTTTGGTATGTTTCGTCCCTTGCGTCGTCCCTTATTCGAGAGGCGCAAGTTATGCCACATACGAAGGATTCGATGAACAGAATCCAGCCGATGTCATGAAAGACACCAAAGAAAAGGCCGACGAAAAACAAGCCGAAATCGACGGCAACGTAAAAGCTGAGAGTGAAACTGCCGCGATTGCTGCTGCCGCTCCCGTTTCGGAGAGTTTTGCCGGGTTAGGCAGTCTCGGCAATCTCATTTCTGTCGGTGGAAACATCAGTGGCAAAGAATCGTTCGGTTCTTTTTTGGGAAACGTTTTCGGTGGCGCGGTGTCGACGACCGGATTCGCTAAAAAAGAAGGATTCGAAGCGAACGACGACACTTCGATGGATCCTTATTCCGGCCCCGTCAGTAATTACGACGATGTTCTCGATAAATTTAGCCAAGTCAAAACATTCGGTCAAGACGGTGTCAATGGATGCACTTCGTCGGGACTTTCCAATAGCAAGGGTTATTTGTGTTTGACTCCCGATTTGATTTCCGCTTTGAAGACACGCGGTGGCAATGCCGTCTAATATGGTTCGCACTTCGTGCGAGCCACACGGAAAGATTTCCTATGTTGTTCTGTTGGGCCATACAGCGCGAGACCTTCCATGTGTTTTTTTGTCCCATATCCCTTGTTTTTCCGTAATCCGTATTTTTCGTCCAATTCGGGACATTGGTCGCACACGTCATAGATATATTGGTCGCGCGACGTTTTCGCCAAAATGGATGCAGCGGCAATAGAACAATACTGATTGTCTCCCTGTTCCACGGTTTCGTTTTGAATCGGGGTCGATTCTCCCGTCCGTTCGTCCAACCAATTGAATATAGGAAAATCATTCCCGTCGATCAATAAATAGACGTCGGTGGCCGGATCACAGTCGGGGTGTTTCTGTTGGATTTGGCGAATGACGTCGATGCAACATTCGCGCATAAGACGCAGCGTGGCTTGGCGAATGTTGATTTCGTCGATGAGTTGCGGTTCGGCCGATTTGACGGTCCAGAATTCGGCGTGGTCTTTGATGTGTTGCGCAACTTCGCCGATTTTCTTTTCACTGGTGAATTTCTTGCTATCTTTCATCCAATCGTATCGAAATGGCGACGACGACGATGACGACGACGACGATGACGACGACGACGCTGTGACCAATTGTTTAGGCACAACCGCTGCGGCGACGTAGAGACGTCCGTAAAGAGGACCCCGTCCCGCCTCGTCAACGCCAATTTCCCAGCGATGGGCAACGGGGTCTTTGTATGCTGCAAGAACCGGAGCCGGTGCTCTCTTCGTTTTACTCGCCGTCTTTTTTGTCGAAACGGATTCGTCCGATTCTCCCGACATATTTAGAGAGAAGACAAACAACACAACAACAACAAAAAAACAAATAGTACATAATTTGTATCGAACATAGGGTTTAAGTTGGTTCGACGGCATATATTTGGCACGGCATAGGTTCGAATGCGATTTTTAACGGTTCCAAGACCAGACATTATATATCATCGGTTATTATACAGTTTCTCTCGCCGACGATAAATATTTTCCTATAGTAAGTTACTACCAATGGAATTCAAAGTTAGTCCTCTTATCCTATTTGTCGGCATTTTCATTATTTTAGCGTTGGCTGTGTATTTCGGCAAATCGATTTCCACCGTGACCGAAAAAGAATCCTTTATTGCTTTTTCGAAAGACTTTCCGGCATTATCGAAAATCACAGTCGACACATATTCTTCCACAAACACGCAAGTATACAAATTATTCGACAATATGTATTTTGACCGAATCAACGCCAACACCATCGACGTTTTCGGCCACGCATACAATGACCCAACTAACAATCCAACGGACATCCTTGCTATAAAAGTATATACTCCCGATGGATATACTAGCGGGTTTCAAGTCGTTGGTAACGTAGCTGCTGGTAACGTTACACCTTTAAGTGAGAGCACCATCTCCGCCATTCCTGTCACATACAGCAACTTTATCGTCAATTCGATATCAGGAAACCTTGCCAAACAGACATCCGTCGTCACGTGGAAAAAAGAAACATTCATTAATGTGTTTTATATGGATTCGACGACGAACACTTACTATGTAGGATTGTCGGCGTATATTCCGTCTGTTACCAATTCGCAAATTATGTCCCGTTTTTACGACGTGACAAACACGAACACATTGACGCCGACAAGACTGTATCCTTTGACTTTGCGGAATGCAGGAGACAATTCCGTGTCGGACTTGAACGACGGCAAATCCTCGGCTCTCACCAACTATGACTCTACCAAAAAAGTTTTCCAAATATGTAAAGGCGTTCAATACGACGCCACCAATAGCAACATTATTGTGGTGAACGCCGACGGAACCATTACCGTATATGCGAGACCGACGTCTTTAGGCGTAAATCCGACGGGAGCCACTTACCCAGACAACAATAACCAACCCGCGAAAAATACCGTCAAAACTGTGTCGAGTGTATCGTATGCTCCGTGGTATTTCATTACGCCCGACAATAAATATTTGGTTCAATACATTGCTTGGGGACAAAACACGATTGTTACGGTATTTGTATTGAGAAACGGAATAATTTCCGCGATGATTGGTAGCACAACGTATACCACGCCTTCTTATCCTATGTTAAGTATCCATAAGACCTATCGATTCAATGCCGATGGCACCATTGACGGGGACGATTCGGTCATTCAACCGTCGACGATCAATGGAAATACGAACACGGCTGGAAACAATAACAAAAATTCCACGGATGCATCGTCGAATCCTCTGTCCGATTATTACCAATGGCTTGCTTTCTGGAACACCGTCGCCAACGGTTCCACAGCCAATTTAAGCGCCAGCAATTTGGTGCCGAAATCGAGCATTGTTCCTCCCGTTTGCCCCAGTTGTCCCAGTTGCCAAATAAGCGGAAACAGCGTATGTGTGGGTTGCGGAGGACAAGGTGGGTCCGGAACACAAGGTGCATCTTTAGGAACAAAGGCCGTGAGCGGAACCGTGAATTTATTGGAGAGCGCTGGCAGTGGCACTACGCAACTGTTGCGCGACACGGGTAGTGGTGCCGCCAATTTAGCGAGAGACACGGCGAGTGGCACTGCCAATTTAGCGAGAGACGCGGCGAGTGGCACCGTCGGATTGGCCAAAGAAACTGCAAGTGGAACGGTCGGATTAGCCAAAGATGTGGTTGGAGGCACGGTCGGATTGGCCAAAGATACCGTCGGTGGAATTGCCAATGTGTTTGGTGTCCAAAATCCGACGCAAATTCAAGGACAACAACAAGGGCAAGGTTATGGGGGAGGAGCGGCGAACGTGAATTCCGCATATGGACAAACCATCGCGGGTTCCGATCCCTATTCGTATTTTGGTGCTCTTCCTCCGAAAGGTTCCAATTATATTCCTATAACGGCTGATTTTAGCGCATTCAGTAAATAAAAAGAAAACAAAAAAAAAACAAAAAACAAAAGACAAAATTGAATTCTTTTTCATTTTGTCTTTTTTTTTCATCCATCCATTACACGTTATTTTCACATTGCTAAACTAAACTAAACACTCTATTACACTTACCATGTTCTTGGCTCCCGTTTACAATCGCACCGTCAAATACGACATTAATGAATTTCAATCACATTATTTACAATCGTTGATGGCCGTTTTCGTCGCTAAAAAACAATCCGAATTGGTATCTCAACTCAAACACGTTCCGAAGTTTTATAGAGAAGATCTCTTTTTCGACGAATTCAATCGTTTTATAGGAAAATACGTGAATATGGAAACCCTCGCGACGGACCTCAAAATCTATTTCCGGTCTTCCGCCGAACAAAAACCCGGCACCCAAATCGGAGCGGGAGGCACGGGCAACCGTTCCGGCTCTTATGCGAGTTCTTTCCGCGCCGCCAATCGCGCGAGCCAAGACTACAACCGCGCTTCCACCGCGTATTTCGAGGAGAAATACCGCGCGTCTATTCGCGGTGAAAAGGACGAACGCCGGTTTCTCGACGAAATCCATATTTGGGACAAAATCGCCGAAGACAAATACACCATGCCCACCAAATGGCTCAAAATAGTGAATATGTCCTATGACGACGCGACGTTCGTCGCGAAGCTGCCCGAGTCCATCGACAAACAATTGGTTCCTCTCGCCATACGAAACAAAGTTCTTCAAACACACAAAAATGCGTCTCGTTCGTCGCCGACCACCGTTGCCATTGTTCCCCCGCTCGTTCCTCCCGAACACACAATGGCTGTAAACCCGCTGCTCGAAGCCGAAATAGAGAAAATGTTGGAAGAGGAAGGATGGTAGAGGGGTTCCGGTTCGGGTTCCGGTTCGGGTTCCGGTTGCGTTCAAATAAATCCATAAAACATACAAAGGATATGTAAAAAAAAATAGTCCACTCTATTCAAAAAAATCCAAATTTGTAAAAACTAAAATTAAAAAAAAACATACATAAACACTCTTTTTTTTGAATATATTAGAATGACCTCATCATCCATCCCCGGCATTGATTTCAACCGCGTGTTTGGGAGAACCGACATCGCCGACCAAATAAAATCTCTATTGACCCATTTCGACGAAAAATGCCGCGACCCCAATTTCAAAAAAGGAATTTATATCTATGGCTCTCCGGGCTGCGGGAAAACGTTTTTTGTCGCCGAAATCCTCAAATCCATCGGCTACGACGCCGTCAATTACGACGCCGGCGACGTGCGCAACAAATCGCTCATCGATAATATAACAAACAACCACGTGGCGCGATACAACGTCCTCGACATGATGCTCGGGAAATCGCGCAAAATCGCCATCGTCATGGACGAAATCGACGGCATGCACAAAGGCGACAAAGGTGGCGTCTTGGCGCTCGTGAAACTGATTCGCCAGAAAAAAACGAAAAAACAAAAGACGGAACACCAGACGATGAACCCGATTATTTGTATCGGCAATTACTACACCGACAAGAAAATCTGCGAACTCATGAAAGTATGTAATACGTTCGAATTGCCCGCGCCCACCGACGCACAAATGCGCGAAGTCGTCGACCAATTGTTCTCAACCCAATGCGACGACGCGCTCCGACAATCGATGGTCCGGTTCATCCAGGGCGATTTCCGCAAACTACAATTCCTATGGAATTTGGCGACGAAAAAACCGGAGGCAATCACGAAAAAGAATCTGGAGACGATTTTCCACGCAAAATATTACAACGAAGATTACGCCAACATCGTGGAACAATTGTTCCGGAAAAACGTGTCTCTCGACGACCACAATACGTTTATGAACGAGAACGACCGGACCACCGTTTCGCTGTTGTGGCACGAGAACGTGGTCGACCGGTTTTCCCATTTGGACAAGAAGGACGCGTTTCCGTTGTATCAACGATTGCTGGACAACATTTGTTACGCGGATTATATTTACCGCATCACGTTTCAGAGCCAGATCTGGATATTCAATGAAATGTCGTCTCTCCTGAAAACGTTCTATAACAACAAGATTTATCATGATTTTTTCGACAATAGGAACATTGCTTTGGACACAACAAAAACGGGACCAGAACCAGAATTGGATCCAAGGAAATCGGAGAAAATGGACATTCGGTTCACGAAAATACTGACGAAATATTCAACGGAATACGGGAATTCGATGTTCTATTTGATGTTGGCGCAGGAAATGGATATGGACAAGAAAGACGTGGCGGCCCTGTTTCAGGAGATGCGGTTGTATTTTGGCAAACGGTTTTCGGACAAGACGGACCAGATCGCGGAAGTGGAGAAAATGTTCCAGAATTCGACCAAAATTAAAAAGCTGGACATTAAAAGGATGTACAAGTTTTTAGACAAAAACGTGAAATTGGCCGAAATCAAAGAAGCGGAAGAAGATTTAGAGGATTTTGAAATGGAAGATTCCGATACAGAATGAAAATAACAATAGAATATATAATTCCTATTGTTATTTTGTGAAAAAAGAAAAATGGAACAACCTCTTGACCCCCCCCCCCCACTTTAGCCACGCATAATTTTGAAAAAGTTTCCGATATAGACTTAAAAAATGGTGTTTTAAATAATAAATATGTATATATTGATAAAAAATTGTATACACCTGAAGCAAAAGATCCAAATTATACAATTACTGATTATATTCCGGTAAAATTTATTAAATCAACTTTACATAATGATGTTGATAATAAACAATCGAGTGCTTCTACGAACGACAAAACATGGTATCATTATAATAATGATTATGAAAAAGTATCAACAATAAATATATTTTACAAACCTGTTCAAAAAAAAACAACTTCCGAAAATTTAAAATCTAATAAACCAGTCGTGTCCACTATATCCAATTTGTTTAGTAGAAATTCCGTCGCACCAACTTCAGATATTGATAAGCACCAAAAAGTATTTTCGCATCTAAAAAAATTATTTAGCGGAGATAACATGGATTCCGTTTATGATAAACTTCCCAACGACCAAAAAGGTGGCCGTAAACGAAAATCATCTAACAAAAGTCGCAAGAACCATCGCAAAAACAAGAGACGCACCTCTCGAAAATAAAGTGTGCGTTCAGGAGATTTTTAGCGAACTGATTGTGAGACAAAATAACAATATATTCCTATTGTATATTTAGAAACAATGTCTAATACCCCCTCGGATACAGAGTATAAATATATAGACTATACGCGCGAAGAACTAGATGCTCATGATATAAAAGAAATACGAGCGATGACTGATCAAGAGTTAACAGACCGTAGCAACACATTTTTAAATCTAGTGTTGTATATAGACGCCGATTGGATGGAAAAATTAGAGAATAATACCACCGATGATGTTATCAAACGATTTATGCCAGTTAAATATTTAGGGTGGAATGGCCAAAGACGCAATGATGGGGGGTTATCCGTTGACAATTATAAATTTTGTTTACTTGATAAAAATAACAAATGTTCGGATGCGATGTTCACTAAACAAGTGATATATAGAGTTGGAGGAGGACAGTCTGAAGTACAATATCCGGTATTTTATGGTGTGAAAAAATATACAAAAGGTGGTCGTAAACGAAAATCGTCTTACAAAAGTCGCAAATCCCATCGCAAAAACAAGAGACGCACCTCCCGAAAATAAAGTGTTTGCGTTCAGAATTTAGGAAAAACAAATCGGGTTGTCTCAATAAAAAAATAACAATAGAATATATAATTCATATTGTTATTTTGTGAAAAAAATGGACAAAATACCGGATGGAGCCGTCCCAGAACTTGAAAATCTTAAACCGGTAACTTCTAACCCCGAAGTTGGTAAATATTATTATGTAAAGGTTAAAGATATTTTCAACGAACATAATGACAACAATTATATAAATATACTTGTGGCAAAAATAACAGAAGAAATAAATAATCATTATGTTATAGATTTTATGGATGACATCAAACACATGTTTAATACAGATTTACACGTAAATCGTAATGGAAAATTAATTGATAAAGAATCAAATGAAATAACAGATGCTGATGGTTCAGACATCGACATAAACTATTTAATTGATACTGATTCTTACGCGAAAACCGCTACAATTGGCGCAACTAACGTTTCCGATAAATATAAACTATTTTATAGACCTAATTTATTTGGTATCAATGATATCAAGAATTTTTATTTAGATAAAGATTTTAAACCATTGGTTGTTGGTGGAAAGAAAGGCCGCAAATCTAGACGCAACAAAAAATCCAAACGCAATACCCGCCGTCGTAACAAAGCAAAACGAATGAGGGGGGGGGGGAGAAGATGATAATAACATGGATTTAGCTGTTCCACAAAACACAAAAGTTTTTGACATTACGTTAGAACCAAACTTATTTAACGACGATACTATTGAAAAGTCAGTTCCTTCTTATACTGATGATTCATATCAAAAAGTCAGAGAACAATTAACAACTCTTGATAAAAATTTTAATGTTGATGGATATACAATTCATGTAAGTTTAAAATATGAATTTTATAGTAAAAATACAACCATTAAATATATCCGTATAGATGCGCCTGGCAAAACTAGTGGTAGTTATCATTATGGAAGCACGATGAGAAACGTAGGATCGGATATAAATTATATATTTAATAATACCACTGGCATAAAACTTACGATAACAATGGACTTGGACAAATTTATTTTCAAATCAATAGAAACTAGTAATAATAATATTATTCAGTTTAATGACAGTAAAGATACTTATATGATGCAATTAATTAAAAAATAACCAACTGTTTTTTTTTATTTTTGCTCATTCGTAAAGGTCTAGTCACGCTTCGTTTAACCTATCACGTCCTGAAAGGACGGATTGTATCCGTGGATGTCTCTCTGATTGATCACCTAGGTGATCAATCAGTAAGTCATCGGTTAAAAAACGAAGCGTGACTATCCTTCATTTCTGCAGCGAACGTGACCTAGTTCTAGGACACGTTCGTCTCCAGACATAAAATAAAAAACAATACAAATCTAATCACAAAAAAATGAAACTCGCGCCTCTCGTTTTCCTCGTCCTCATTTGTATTCTCTGTTTTACAATTGTAAAATCCACCGCCGTCCATAAATTCCTCATCACCCAACATCTCCAACGTTCTTTCCCATCCGGTCCTCCGGTCCATTTTGTCGTCGACGATAATACAAATACAAACAATGTTTCTATAGGAAATTTGGATTCGGACACAAACACAAACACAAACACAAACACAAACACAAACACAAACAAAGACCTTATTCCATTGGTCCAAATTGCTGCCGATTCAGCTCCCGAATTCTGGTCGCGGCTCTTGTTCGACGGCGACGTGGGTTTAGGCGAAATGTATGTCGACCAACAATGGACCGCCGGCCCGTCCGGTCTCGTCGCCACCTTGTCGAATTTGTATAGCCATTTCCGCACCAATTCCGGCGACGAATCCGTGTTTGTCCGCGGCCTTTCCGTTCTCGGGTCCGTGAAACGAGTGGTCTGTTCGTCGTCGGAAAAGGACGTCGAGAGAGCCCAACACCATTACGACGTCGGCAACGATTTCTATGACCTATTCCTGAAACCGTCGGCTCTCAAAGCCTATACGTGCGCTTTCTTTAGCCATTCGACCACCACTCTCGACGAAGCCCAACGTGCCAAAGTGGATTTGATTGTTCGGAAATTGGGCCAAACCCCGGACCAAAGCCTCGATAAAAAAACGATTCTGGACATTGGATGTGGCTGGGGACACATCGCCCACTACGTGGCCCAACAGACCGGCGCCCGCGTCGTCGGACTCACAGCCGCCGCGGAACAGGCGAAATATATCCGCGACTTTGGGTCTAAGACCGAGGGATCCGTCGACGTCATTGAAGCCGATTATCGCACCTTACTAGACGCTAAATACAAGGGCGCGTTTGACCATGTGTATACCATCGGGTTTTTAGAGGCCATTCGATACGAAAATATGACCACATTTTTCCGTATTTTGGACCATGTGTTGAAACCGGGAGGCCGCGCGGTCATACACACGATTGTGTCTCCCGTGGATACGCCGAAAAAATCGATCGAGGGCGGCACGTTCATTACGAAACATATTTTTCCCGGAGGCCAGATTCCGATGCACGATTGGATCACGAACGCGGCCGCTCATATCAGCGGACTTCATTTGGCGCATAGCGAAGTGTTTGGTGGGCAACATTATGCGCGGACGCTCCGCGTTTGGCGCGAAACGTTGTTAAAGGAATATTATTCCCAAGAAAATGTGACAATCCGGGAGAAATATCCGGAAGAATTGTTGCGAAAATACGAATATTATTTGGCGAGTTCGGAGGCGGGATTTAGTGTCGGATTGATGGGACTCGGACATTTCGTCTACGTGAAAACCGGCACGGTTGGACCCATTGGACTCGACGAACAATATTTTCCTATAGAGAATATATACAATGAGCAAACGAATGACACAAAAACGAACGAAACGAAACAGACGTGAGAAAACGCGTCGTGCAAACAAAGGTAGACGTAGCGGAGGAAACCGTAAAACATTTGGTGGAACACGCAGTAAACAGAATCGTAAAACTCGCGGAAACCGACGTGCGAGAAAAATGAGGGGTGGGGGAGAATTAACAAAAAAAAACACAGAAGAATTAACACCAAATGAAGAAAATATTATATCTAATTATATTACCGGCGAGAATAATGATGTGTCGACAGTTGTGGATATTCTTAATAGAACAAATCCAACATCAGATAAATTAACAAAACTTTTTGCGAATGCCGATAAAAATAAAATTCAAAATATTATTAATAACATTAACACTAACATTGATTTGATAGAGCAACCAAGCTTAGCATTTCCATTATATAATATAGTAAACATTTTGAAAACTGTCCAGAAAACAACTGTCCAGAAAACAACTGTCCCGGAAACAACTGTCCCAACACCAACTGTCCCAACACCAACTGTCCCAACACCAACAAACAAATTACCAACAATTCAAGAAAATCAAAATGATGAATCAGATGAAGAAAGTTCAGATGAAGAAAGACATATTAGTGATGAAGAAAGTTCAAGTGATGAAGATACTGACAGCGAAAATGATGAACAAGATGGAGGAGGCCGTAAATCAAAACGTGTTTTCAAAAAATACATAAAAAAAGCTGATAAAAAAAACAAGCGCAAACATTAGTTTTAACCGATGACTTACTGATTCCCCTTCAGGGAACCCAGGTACCCCTTCAGGGGAATCAGAGAGACATCCATGGATACAATCCGTCCTTTCAGGACGTGATAGGTTAAAAACAAACAACAAAACATAACCGTTCAAAAACCCAATTAAACAATCTCCATTTTCTATACAATACACACAATTTTAATATACAAAATGGGCAAAAACAAAAAACATCAATTCGTCGACGCAAAAAAAAACGTCCCGTATTCCTCGGGTCCCAAAAAATACCATCCTCTCGTCTCCGTGTGCACGCCCACGTTCAATCGCCGACCCTTCGTCGAAACCATGGTCGAATGTTTTAAAGCCCAGACCTACCCCCGAGACCGCATGGAATGGATCATCGTCGACGACGGCACCGACAAAATCAAAGACGCCCTCGACCAATACGCGCCCGATTTGGCGCCTCTCATCAAATATTTTCCTATCGACAAAAAGATGACTTTAGGCGCCAAACGCAATTTCATGCACACGAAATCCAAAGGAAGTATCATTGTCTATATGGACGACGACGACTATTATCCTCCCGAACGCGTCGAGCACGCCGTGACCACCTTGATGGAACACAAAGAGGCGTTGTGTGCCGGTTCGAGTGAAATGTATATTTTTTTCCGGTTTGGAACAGTCAACAATCCCACCGGAAAATTACAGTCGATGTATCAATGTGGACCGTATGGTCCGAATCACGCGACGGCGGGCACGTTCGCCTTCAAATCGCGGCTTCTGGACGAAACGAAATACGACGACGACGCGGCTCTAGCCGAAGAGAAGGCATTCTTGAAGAATTACACGGTGCCGTTTGTCCAGCTCGATCCTCTCAAAACGATTCTGGTGTTTTCGCACGACCACAATACGTTTGATAAGAGGAAAATGTTGGAACACGCCGACCCGCGCGTCATCAAGGAATCCGAAAAAACGGTCGACGATTTTCTGGCGACGCATCCCAAAAAAGACCAAATCAAGAAATTCTTTTTGGAAGACATTGACGCGCTTCTCAAAAACTATGCGCCAGGCAACCCGACATCCAAACCGGACGTTCTAAAACAGACGGAAAAAATCGATGCAGAACGAAAACGGATGATTCAATCGATACAGCAACAACAGCAACAACAGCAACAACAGCCGTTTTTGGTAATGGAACAACCCGGAAAACCTCCCGTTCAAATGACACAACAACAGACCATCGATTTTATCAATATGCAACACCAAGAGATATTGGCTCTCAGAAAACGCATTGAAGAATTGGAAAGCCCAACAAATCCCACTTTTACCAACATCAATACCAATACCAATACTAACAAAAGAAGAGAAATGACCGGGCCTCAACCGGATTCCGCGCCGGTTCCTGGCATCATTCAAGAGAAATCAAAATCTGAACCGGAAATTCGGGTTCAAATGTAAAAAAAATAAATATTCCTATAGCCATATAGAAAATCGCTATAGGAATATTTATTTTGTTTCGATTGGAGCACCAGCTGATTTTGTTCCTGGCATAAGTCCCGGCATAAGCGAAGCCGCTCCTGGCATTAGATTGGCCGCTCCTGGCACAAGTCCAGACATATTATTCAATGCGGCCATCGGATCGATTCCTTGTCCCGATTTGAGTTTGTTCATCGCGTCGTCCATTTTGCCTTTTATTTGATTAAATCCCGATTTCTCTTTCATCATTTCTTTGGCCATCGCTAAACCCGCCATCGCCTTCGATTTCTGTTCTTCATACAACGACTGTATTAAATCGAAAATGGGTTTCATCACGGGATACGTCACGGTTTTAAAATAACTCGTCAAAATCAACACTTGGAACACAATCATCGTAATCATCATATTCTTATTGGACACGCCGCTATAGGTATCTGTAATTTGGCTAATCATAAGCGGAATAATCACGATTGCCATCATGATGTCGAGGAAATTCTGGAAAAGGAGGTTCTGGATTTTCCCGAAATAGCTGTCTGTGTCCGGATTGCTGACTGGTGCTGTTCTGATGACGCGGAAAATGTTCTGGATTTCGCCAATGATGTTCGGGAAGCCGAAAAAGAACACGGAAAAGAGCGAAATGAAAACCAAGAATGTGGAATAAAACGCCGTGGCCATCGTGCAAAACACAAGCATGATAATGAACCCGAGTAAGAACAGGACCACCGTCCCCACGATTCCGACGAGCCCGCCTCCCAACAATTTCATGAGAAGTCCCAGCCGGTCTTCACACAAATTGAAATAGAGAAACGCGAAAATACTGATAGCGAACATGAACCCCGTCGCCGTGCTCGACATACCCGTCACCACCGTAATTGCGTCTTTGAGATCGGTTCCGGCGAATATGGCGGTAAATACCATAAACAAAAGGAAAAAGACGATGGGGCGCCATCCCCAGATACTACTTAGCAGTTCGCATCGCGCGGGGTCCAATTCGCGGTCTTCGCGCATATTGATTAAATAATAGTTGAGCACGTCGATGGCGTAGAGAGGTGCTTCAAATACAGGGCGAATCAATCCGGGGAACATTTCAGTGTATTTCATCACATTCACGGTAAAGGACGTGTGGTTAATGACATACCACCAATTGATGAGCACCCACAATCCAACAACGAAAGAAGTAATCCAAGAAAATTGCGATTTCAGCAGATTTTTCGATTTCTGTGCTTCGGGTGTTCTCAGTGTTTTATAGTAGATTTTGGTAATGAAGGCACACAACGGTTCTTTGAAATCGCTTTTTCCTTTCAGAATGTCGACGAACAGGACCCACGCGTCTTTCAACTTTTTCGGGTTCATGGTTTTCTTGAAATCGTCGACTTGTTCCATGACTTCCGCCATGGTCGCGTTTTGTCCGTCGGCGTCGTCGTCGTCCGTTTTGGTGTCTTTCGGCACCGCTGTTTTCACGTCGCCGGAATCGATTTTTTCATTACGCAAGAGTTTTTCGTCGGCGCTTTTCAGAGAATGATATGGATCGTCGGAATATTCATCTGGTTCGACGTATTTTGTCGGTATTGTTGTCTCGGTTGTGGCCATTCGTGTGTGTTTTTTTTTATTTATTTAGAAACAAAAATATAATATCAAAATTGCCTATAGTTATATTATATTTCGGTATTCTCTCCCCATTATCTGGCGTATAACATCGCGCAATTGCCGGAAATGAACGACAAAATGTTATACCGCTCCTCAAAAAGCGTCATATTGAACGTATAATCGTAGAGTCGCCAATTCGTTTTGTTAATGCCTATGGGATTTCCATCCACGTCGCACACGATTTGGAAATTCGCGTTGTTGGCCGAAACGGCGGGCGTGATGGTCGCGATTTCGAGCTCCACTGTTTTGAATTTCGACATGTTGATGGCACCGGAAGGCTGGTATTCGCGAATGTCGCTGTTCAAACAGAAATTGTAGCAGTAAATGCCGGGTTTCGTGCCATTTCCGGCGGTTCTCGTGTATTTCTCTAAATACTCGAAGATGCCGGCGGGCTGGACATTCTCGCGATAGCTCCCATTCAAGAGAATGCCCGACGACACCATGATGTCGCGCAAATTGTCCGCGCTAAATTGGCCGGTCACGTAGAAACCTGTGTTGGTTCCCACGATTTGTCCCGGAACGACGGGTTGAATGCCCGGACCGGTGGCGTAGTCGAGGTCGTAACTGTCCTGTGGCGCCGGACGCAAATTGTTCGGCACGGTCACATACGGCCAATTCGTATAGTTCGACCATTCGTTGCGCATGTTGACGTCGTTGCGCTGGAAAAACCAGAGCCAGTTCGACACCATGCCCGACGACGACTGTAAATTGATGCGTTTTGTCCCGACGATGTTCTGGTAGTTGTATTCGAAGACGTCTTTGACTAAATACACTTGGTCCTCGAGCGCCATTTGCCGCCGTTCGGCGTCGTCCAAAAAACAGTAGGTCGCCACCAAATGAACGTCGGCGTTCCACGTCGTGTTTTTGTTCTCGTAATTGTTCGGCGTGATTTTCACGGCGGGAGGTGTCTGTAAAAAACGATACATGGCGAATTGCGACAAGTTGAAGTCGGGTTGGACATAGGGATAATTGTTGGTGGGGTCGTAGACGTCGCGCACTTGAAACAATTCTTGTATGGCGCGCATCTCCACCGTGATGTTCAATTCGTTGTATTGGAGACAGATGAGAGGAAACGCGCAACGGCTGTCGAACGTGAACCACGAATTGATGGGAATGTAAATCGTTCGGCCGCGGATGGAGGGTTCCGCCACGACCGTCGAGTCGCCGGTGAAATACGCGGAGGGATACGTGTTGGCGCGACCGCTCCAATTGGCGGGGTCGTAAAATTCGTCGGTGTTGCCTGACATTTTATTAAAAACGTCCTTTTTCTCGTCGCTGAAATCGCGTTCCACCATCATTTCGATGTATTTGCCGCTGTATTTGGCGAGGATCATGGAGCCGCAACTGACCGTGATTTCTTTGATGAGATTCGTGCCTAAATTGCGAATCCACCGGAAATCGTACGTCGCCCACTTTCCATTCGTTTCGGCGGTCGGATGATGAATGGGGCTCCATATGTCGGGCAACGTGATCGAGACATAGGTATCCATTAACAGGTCGGCGTATCTCCCGACTTTGAATTGGAACACGGATGGTTCCGTCAACCGGATTTCGCGCAATCCATCGTAATCGAGCCGGAATTTCTGTAGTCCGAAATTCGTGTATTTAGAATAAAACGCCTTGAAAAATGTTTTGGTCGGTTCGCCGGTCAAAATCACATTGGCGTTCCCAATGGCAGTCAAATTCATTAATCCTCCTGGCATTTTTGTGTTTGTGTTTGTGTTTGTTTTATTTGTATTTTTTTATTGTTCGAAGAGATATATTTATACCCTATTTTGCTTCAAAAGTTATATAAAGTGTATGTTGTGAATTCAGTCACATACATTACAAAAAAAATGTCCAACGTTGTCCATTTACTTACATTTTGTTCCGACCGCAATAAATTGCATCGATTGGAATCGACCCTATCGAGACAACGCGATTTCATTGAACAGAAAATCCGGTTTCATCCCATCGTCGTCGACCAGTCCCAATACGTCGGATTCGTCAGCAAAATATACGAGACACGCAAATACATCGTGGACGCCGGATTCAAACCCGACGATGTGATCTGCTTCGTCGATGCCTATGACGTTATCGTGAATCACGCCGACCATTTGATGGAGAAATTTCTCCGCTTCCATACAGATTTAGTCATTGGCGCCGAACTGAATTCGTATCCGGAAGGATACGATCATCGTTATCCTCCTTCTCCCACGAATTACAAATACGTGAATTCGGGAGGATACATTGGATATGCGAAGGCCATTTTGAACGTGTTGTCGTGGAAACCGGACGAGGAGATTCGCGCGATGTGCGAGGGCGGTGGCGATCAACGCTATTTTATAGAATATTATTTGTTTCATCGCGGGTTCGCCAACATCGCACTGGACCATTATCAACGCATTTTCCAGAACATGTATAAAACGTGCTGGAACGAATTCCGCATTCTTATGGTCGACGACGCCAACCCACTGTGTCTAAACGTGGCGACAAACACGGTCCCTGCCTTTCTCCATTTCAACGGCGAATCGTTCTATGGCACGGAACGCGCGACGGGACGACCCGTCAATATGATGGAAATTTACGCCAATCCGGATTTAGCACATTCCGAAGAAATGATTTCCGTTGGTGACAAATACGCGATTGAGTGGAACCACAATTGGGGGTCGATTCCAAGCATTCCTAACTAAAACAAAAAACAAATAGTAAATTTTTCTCCCGATTGTCTAACTTGAATAAGATGAGATTATCACCATTTTTATTATTTATTTCTATAGGAATTATTATTTATGTGTTTGTTCGGACGACGACGTGGTCGTCGAGAGAAGGTATGGATGGCGAAATATTGTCCGAGGGGTTGAATGGCGGAAATGTAGCAGCGAAAAGTGAAACCGTGACTCCTGTGGCCACGGCCACGGCCACCACGAACTCAAATGCGACCAATAAAACATCGGCCTTGCCTCTCCGCGAATACGCGATTATGTCGTCATTCAATAGTGCTTATGACGGCAAATTAGTGACCGCCGAACAGCTATCCGAAACGATGGCCCGCGGTTATCGTTTCATCGACTTGAACGTGTTCATGGGCGAGAACGAACAAAAGGAAAAGACGTTGTATGTGGGTTACAGTCCCGACAACGCGCCCACTATTAGCAACAACACGCTCACGTTCCGCGCCGCGCTCGAATTGATCAACAAACAGGCATTTGTGAAGACGGAAAGTGCGAAACCAAATCCTCTATCGCGCGTGGCATTGACGGAGAAAACGGTCAATCGCGGGACCCATTCCTCCGTGTCTTTAGGCGAGACGTATTCCAAATATCCTCTGTTTCTCCACATTCGCGTCTATCGCGCCGAGAATTCGACCGTGGACGTGGTCGGCGAAATCGCGAAAGAAATGGAAAACCACCGTCCCGGCACAACGTGGTATCATCGCAACAACGACGGGACCGCCACCGAAGTGAATGGACTCACCACCCTCGACACGCTCGACAAGAAAATCGTGGTGTCGATGGACATAGCGAATTTGATACAAGTATACGCGCCGACGAGCGACCCCGTCGCCACCAACATTCCCGAACCAGTGCGCAAATCGGTGCGCAAATTCGTCAATGTATACACGGGAGGTCATACTTGGCGCGCATTTTATCACTATAGTGACATTTCGTTGGAGAACACGAAATTGTTGCGCGTGGCGGACGACAGCATTCATACGAACGTGACGAATATGTATATCGCGTATCCTTACCGGACAGACAAATCGAACCCGGAATCGGCCAAAGAATGGGCGCGGAAATACAGCATTCAGGCAGTCCCGATGCGACTGTATTTAGAGGACGAAGGCGTGGAGAAAACGGAGGCGTTCTTTGAAGACATGAAGAAACCATTCGTGCCCATGAGTTACTGTTTGTTGGGGAAATAATATTGTCAGAGACGGCGTGCGTTCAAAATCGATTTAAAAGTGTATATACATTGATGTATATACATTTAGTTGTTCATATACATTTAGCCAAAAATGGAAGCCCCTTTTCGCGAAACATTTTTACCTTTATCAACAAAATCATCTAAATTTTTCACATTGCATTCACTTGCAGATAACAATAAATGTAAAATTACAGAAAATCCTAAAACCATTGGTTCAGAATCAGTTTCGACAACAAAAATAAATATCAGTGCCATTCATTTTTCGTCTGACGACACGTTTGCTCTCATTAAAAACGTGTCCATTTTAGACGAAAAAATCCTCCGCGAACTTTACGAAGAATGCGGTCTTGACCTCGATTTAAAAGAAACACGCTTCGCAAATTTGAACCCTATTGAATACATGTGTGTTTCACCAATACTCAATTTGAAATTTGAAATTATAAAAGAACATCAAATAGAGAATTGCGTGAGTACTCTCCTAAAAATAGCGCCAATAATGACGGAACTTGAAAACGCAAAAGAACTCATTGGCGATTTTTGTATAAAAAGCATAACAACACCGAAAGAAAATGAGAATCGTTCATTTGACATCACATTGCCTGAAATATTTACGAAACCGGTCAGTTCAATAAGTCCATGTTTGACCGCCACTAATAATCCAAATATGGCGGAATTTCAACCATTTTGTTCAACTGCCTCTCAATTAAATATAAATAATTTCGCGACAACAAATAATTCTATTGAAAGCAACCCCATTTGCTCTTTTAGCAACGCCTTTTCTCCATTTAAAATCGTGGAAATGCCAAAAGAACCGGAATTGCCAGTTTGTTTATCGAAAACAATCATTGTCATATTCAATCACGAAACCAATACGACTTTGACACGTATTTTTGATTCAAAAACGCGTTCAAAAAATCAAGAAATTCGACGCATTATTAACGAATATCCTATATTCGGATTTAAGATACTATTTGAATATGAATCCAAAAACACAGAAGAACTAAACCATATAGAATCCAAGTTTCATAGAAAAACATTTTTCAATTCGGACGAACTTCAACGCAGTCTCGATTTAACTGCGAAATATATTCAGTTTTTGCATGAATCCTCCTCGACTGAATCTTTCAAATCTGAAAACGCGGAACAAACGATTATAACCAAATTCATTACCAGTTATTTTTCTATTGACAATAACCCGGAACACAAATTTAAAGCCTCTGAACTGTTTGAACTGATATCCTCAAAACGCACGCAACTGGATATTCATCCGGACACGAATTTTAGAAATCGGCTGTCCAAATATCTTCAATCTATGGGGCTTCAGAAAAAACGCATGAGTGACGGTTATTATTACTATGGGCTTGTGGAAAAAGAGGATTTCGGAACATCAAATAAAATAAATAAAATACAAACGAATTTTGTAAACCAGGAATCCAACAAAAAAGAATGTTTGGTGTGTAACATACTTTCTCTCGAAAAAGAAAGATATTTGTCGATTCATACTGGAATTCATCCTGGAAATAAAAACATAACACATTTGCCAGAAACTTGTGGAAAGCCAGAATGTGCTAAAGGTAAACAAACCCCCTGAGATAATCAATCAGAGAGACATCCACGACCAAAGGAACGAACACAATCCGTCCTTTCCTAGTTGACCCTTCGGGTCTTCAGGACGTGATAGGATAACAAAAAATATTCCTATAGCAAATTATATTATAGGAATATTATAAACGGAACCAAAAACTACAAACCAAAATCAAATACAAATGAAAACCAAACGCAAATTGTCCTCTTCTGTTTGTGGAAAAGGGTTGTCGTTCCAAGAATGCGAGTTGGCCATCTTGCGCCAGGCCGTCGATGAATCCGAGTCGATTCAAGGCGCGAAAGTGGCGAATTCTCCCGATGTCCAACGCATCATCGAAATCCTCGAACAATTTCTTGTCAAAAAACGACTCATCTGTTACGGCGGGACGGCCATCAACAACATTCTGCCCAAATTCGATCAATTCTATGACCGTTCCATCGAAATCCCCGACTACGATTTCTTCTCCAAATCCGCCCTGGAGGACGCCAAAGAACTGGCCGACATTTACGCGGCCGAAGGTTACGGCGAAGTCGAAGCCAAATCCGGCATGCATCCCGGCACCTTCAAAGTCTACGTAAATTTCATTCCTGTAGCCGACGTGACGAATCTCCATCCCGTGTTGTTCGACGCTTTAGCCAAAGAAGCCATCGACATTGACGGCATCCGTTACGCGCCTCCCAATTATTTGCGTATGGGCATGTATTTGGAACTGTCGCGTCCGCAAGGCGACGTCTCGCGTTGGGAAAAAGTGCTAAAGAGAATCACGCTCCTGAACAAACATTATCCGTTGACCGCGGCGAAACCGTGTTCCACCATCGATTTCCAGCGACCCATCGACGTGGCAAACAACGAGGGCACTTCCGACGACTTATATTACGCGGCGCGCGACGCGCTCATTGATTTGGAGGTCGTGTTTTTCGGCGGTTATGGCGCGTCTCTTTATTCGCGTTACATGCCCGCCAACGAAAAACGGAAAGTGGAGAACATTCCCGATTTCGATGTTTTAGCCGAAGACCCCGAAGAAACGGCCAAATTGTTCCGCGCACAACTCGTGAATCGCGGGTTTCCGAGTGTCAAATTGATCACGCATACTGCCATTGGCGAAGTAATACCGTATCATGTCCAAGTCATCGTCGGGGGCGACACGATTGCCATTTTATACAAACCGGCGTCGTGTCATAGTTACAATACCATTACCGTGGACGGGAAAGAAGTCCGCGTGGCGACCATCGATACTATGTTGAGTTTCTATTTGGCGTTCATTTATGGCAATAAACCGTATTTCAACAAAGACCGGATTATGTGTATGGCGATGTATTTGTTCAATGTCCAGCAACGGAACCGGTTACAACAAAAGGGATTGCTAAAGAGATTTTCCATTTCGTGTTATGGGAAACAAGAAACGCTGGAGGAAATTCGCGCCGAAAAAGCGGCGAAATACGAAGAATTCAAGAGCAAGAAAACCGACCCGGAATACGAATATTGGTTCTTGAAATATGTTCCGAAAACGCCGGAACCACCGAAACCCGAATCGACCGAAAATGCCGCTACGTCGTCGAAAAAACACACGAGGAAACCTCCCACCAGAACATACGAAATTGTGGTTTCGAACAACACAAAACAAAGTCAAAACTCAGTTGCTCCTGTCCAAGAAGAAACAAAACAAAACGTCTCTCAAACTCCTAAAAAAAGAAAAAGAACGAACAAGAGAAAAACAAATAAAAAAAAATGGGTATGGCCATATTGAAAAACGTTACAACAATTACAACAAATTTCCTATAGAGAATTGTATTTTTCTATAGGAAATTTTACATTATTTTAGAGTGAGAGAAAGATAAAACATTGTTTTATTGTTTCATTTTTCATTGTTTTATTTTTCATTGTTTTATTTTTCATTGTATAAACTGATGTTCCCGAAGGGGACATCTGTTTGCGGCCGACCGAAGGGAGGGCGCCCAGGGGGTCAAGGGGGGGGAAACAAATCGCTTCGCGATTTGGGTTCCCTCCCTACCAGAGGCTCGCTCCTAAACTCGATTTGTCAGCCACAGGCAACACATTGTGTGAGGGCATCACCACGTCGTGAGGCGCCGATGGCACGGGGGCTTTCTGTGCCACCACTTCTTCCTCTAAACTCTTGTGTTGGGGAGGATTCATTTCTCTCAATTCCTGGTCTTTCTGTGACTGCGTGGGCACGGCGGTCGGCACACGGTTCGTCAAATACTGGGTGGCGTCCGGGATGGGACTATGCGGAGCAGCATAATGATTGCGACGCAACAGCTCGTAGGCCACGAACAAGAACACAACGGCTAAAACGGGAGAAGTATAGACAAACAAAACAATCGCCACGGCAAAGAGGGTGACGAGACCAATCGGAGAATCGACGTAGGGGACGAGCCATAATGGCGTTGAAACGGGCAATAGAATATATGCTACGAAAACAAGGAGGAGAACAAAATCGACGGCACTAAAGTTTCGGAAAATATCGGCGAATTTCATAATGATGAATAAATTCCTATAGATAATAGTATAATAATATATCGGAATAAAAATTGTCAGAGCACGTTGACTCTTTTCTCATCATCTCTCTATCTCTCTCTCTCTAAAACGGTTTCAGTGTGTTTTCGTCGATGTCGTCCAGACCACCATCGGTCAACGGTTCATGAATGCCCGGGAAAAACATCTGGAAAATGGCCGTGTTTTTCGCGAAAATGGAGAGAGCCAATACAATTATGAAAAGCGCCGTCAGAACAAAATACAAATACATTTTTCTGTTGTGGTTGTGGTTGTCAATCGGATTTATATTTTATATAAAACACCTAAAAATAAAGAGACGGTTTAATCCAAATTCAATGTTTTCTGGGTTGTAAACAATAAAAAAAAAATGTCCTCTTTTCAAAACAAAAAAAATCCGAATGCCGGAACAAAAACGCCTCATCCCGTCGCCAATAAATCGGCGGCCGCCGCGGTGCACAGAAAACGCCAATTTGCCGCCGCTGCTGCAGCCAAAAAACAAATGACGACCGACAATGGGGGCGCTTCCAAACCTCCCGAATCGGCTTCTAAACCTCCCGAATTGCTAAATACTTATTTGGGCCAAAAAGGATATACGGTCCTCAAATCCGAATTGGGACCCGAATGGACCGACCTCCTCAAAAAACGGTTGACTGCCCGGCCACAAACAAACGGAATTTCCTATGGCCCGGCGTCCGACACCGCCAGTTATCCCGTGTTCCGCGAATCCGACAAAAAAATGTACATTCCGCGCTTCTTCGGCGAATCCCTCTTCGGTCCTCCTAAACAAAACAAATTAGTTGAACCCGTGAGTATCAATGTTCCTTTTAATGGAGCTCTGAAACCGATTCAAGTTCCGGTGGTGGAGGCGTATTTGAAAGCCGTAGGTGCAACCACGAATGATATTCCTATAGGAAATTTGGTTGGAGAAGATGGAACAAGCAACGAAGAAGGGGGAAGAGGTGGCGGAGGTCTCTTAGAACTTCCCTGTGCATTCGGTAAAACGGTGCTCAGTCTCAACATCATTTCGCGTTTGGGTGTGAAAACGCTTGTTATCGTCAATAAAGAATTCCTATTGAATCAATGGATCGAGAGAATCGGGCAATTTATTCCTACGGCGCGTGTGGGCCGCATCCAGGGTCCCGACATCGACATTGAAAACAAAGACGTGGTGATCGGCATGTTACAATCCATTTCTATGAAAGATTACGACGACAGCGTGTTCTCGTCGTTCGGTCTCACGATCATCGACGAGGTCCATCATATCAGTAGCGAAGTGTTCAGCCGCGCGTTGTTCAAAATCGTGTCGAAATACATGCTCGGTCTCTCGGCCACGATGGAACGCAAAGACGGGACCACGCCGATTTTCAAGATGTTTTTAGGCGAAGTGGCGTTCAAGGGCGACCGCGACGAGGAACATCCCGTCGAAGTGCGCGCCATCCAGTATACGACCAACGACGCCGTGTTCAACGAAACCGAATACGATTGGCGCGGCAATGCGAAATACAGCACGATGATTACGAAAATCAGTGCCTACAACGACCGCAGCGAATTCATTGTGCGTATTTTGAGAGACTTGATTCGAGAACAACCGCGGTCGCAAATCATGGTTTTAGCGCACAATCGGTCGCTGTTGACGTATTTGAGCGAATCTCTCGAACATAAGCAGTTCGCGTCGTGGGGCTTTTACGTGGGCGGAATGCGGGAGGAAGCGTTGAAAGCCACGGAAGAAAAACAGATTGTGTTGGCTACGTATGCGATGGCGGCGGAGGCGCTCGACATCAAGACGCTGTCGACGTTGGTGATGGTGACGCCGAAAACGGATATCGTTCAGAGTGTGGGACGCATTTTGCGGACAAAACACGAGAAACCGATTGTGGTGGATTTAATCGATCCGCACGAAGTGTTCCAGAAACAATGGATACAACGGCGGCGATTTTATAAGAAATGTGAGTATACAATCAAACAAATCGGGAGCAAAGAATATACGGGGTTCGAAAATGTGGACCAACCGATTTGGAAGACCATATTTAGAGGAAAAACTCACCAATTTATGAATACAAAGGCGGAATGCGTTAAAGGCACGACCAACAAAAATGTATTGGATGAAAATAGTGACGACGACGAAGAAGAGAAATTGGCTTTAGGAAATTGTATGATACGGGTGGATGGATTGGAGGACTAGAATGTAGAAAAATATGTGCGGATAATATATATATATTTTACGAAAAAAATATGAGTTTTATATCGAGGGTTAGTAAATCGTTTAAATCCCCCCCCCCATCCCCTCCCCCCATCACCTCCTAAGTTGCCGATAATTAAAATGGATGGTGATGAAAATGCGTATATGAGAGATAATAAGAAATACATTTTAATTGATGAAATCGCACGAATTAATGCTCGTCAAAAAGTATATGATACAAATAAAAACTACATTATTGTTGAACAAAATCAACTCCCGACATTTATCGGAAAATATTTGGGATACGTTAGTGACGGAAATAAAGATAATAACACTGGTGGATATGTCCATTATAAATTTGAATTTATAGGTGATGGTAAAAATGACATTGTTTACGATATAAATAGTGATAGTAATAATACAACAAATTATATTGGTGAAACTAGACCACACGATATAGTTTTGTCAAATTTTGAAAAAGCGGCCAAATACGAAGAACAAACATCCACAAGTCAAAGAGGAGGAAAACGAAACAAAACGAATAAAAAACGCCGGAACCAAAAGACAAAGAAATCTGGTCGTCGTCGTCCTTTCCGCAAATAAAATATTTCTATAGGAATAGTATAACAATGGACGTCAATTCAAACGCGGCTATTTTGCCATCGACATTGGACCGAAGCGCATTTTTTCCGTCGCCGTATTCTTCCGATAATAATTTTGGTATTGTCAAGGGAGGAGGCGGAAAAAAAAGACGAAACTCTAAAAAATCCAGATCTAGGCCCAGATCGTTTCGCCAAATTCGTTTAGGGAGAACCGGTCAAAATAAAAGTTTGTGTTTAGATGTGGAAGGTGGTTCGAAACGTAACGGCGCTAGGTTCATTGCTTGGCCTTGCCATAAAGGTCCTAACCAGAAATTCCGCACCATTTCAAAAAAACAATTACAAGCGAAACATAGCCGAAAATGTATGAATCCTCGCACATTCCGCCAAACCAGATGTAAATAACGAAATCGCTCAGCAATTTCGTTAGAAAAATACATAAGAATTTATAATTAAAAAAAATATAAATTCCTATAGAAAATTTTACTCTCTATTTTTTTTAACTTGTTTAATTCAATCGGTTCCTCTAACGAAATCGCGTAGCGATTACGTTAGTTAAACAAGAGAACAAATATGAACGACGCGTTTGTTTTCGTTGTCGCCAATTTGTCGAACGGGCATCCATTTTTTCATTTTATGATTAAACACGCATTCGAAGGCCACGCATTTCTCCAAATCGACGTATTTCGTTTCGTCCACGTTCTCGAAATCTTCTTCGTCGTCGGATTCTTCAATGGCGTCTAGATTCGCGTTTTCTTTAATATTACGGAAAACACGGTTCAAGAGCACACTTGTCTTGTAGTTCTGAATAGCAGCGAACCCGACGAACACTTTCGGTTTGTCTTTGCCTCCCATAGCATATAAATTATACACGTCGTATTGGAGATCGGCGCTCACGAGAAACACGGTGGGAAATTGGAATTGGCGATTCATATAAGAGAATCGTGGGAGCGGCGCCAACATTGTGAGTTTCTGTAAGACATGACGCGTCGATGCCGACATGTCTGGATTTGATTCCTTTGGATTTTCGTCGGATTGACCTTGTTGGCCTTGTTGGCCTTGTTGGCCTTGTTGGCCTTGTTGGCCTTGACCTTGTTGGCTCGTTCCTTGGCCCGGTTTTTTCAATAGGACATTTACATATGGTGCCATTTTACTACATTCGCGGTATTGAACGTGTCGGACATGGTATCCGGCGGCCAATTCGTCGGTGTCGTGTTTCCACATGACCGCCACGGCAAGCTGGATCCCGGTGAAAATGGTTTTGTTGTTGTCGTCGTTATTATTATTAATCATAATGTCGCGCACAAATTTCGCCAATAACGGAAGACGAGCTCCCCACGGCATATTGTCGAGAGGTTGGCCTTTGAACATATAAATGTCGTCAATGATAAACAGCGGATCGGTCTTGTTGTCGTTGTTGTTATCGTCGGCGGCGTCATCGTCGTCGCGTTTTCGTTTGAGTGAACGCGGTGAAGACAATAGCGTGCCATATACGATGCTGCCCATTTTATGGTCGATGGGAAGGGGAGAAACTAGAGGAATCTCGTTGCCACGTAATGCGACGGTATTGTTCTGGTGGTTTTTCCCCATTTCAATGAGGTAGGCCACACCATTGGTGGTTCCGGGACGGACCGTGGTCCACAGCACGTGTTTTTTGCCTGGAGGAATGGCGACGGAGATGGTTTCGTCGTCGTCAGAAACTTTCTTATGGGAAACGGTTTCATAGGAAAGTTTGATTTCGGGATATCTCCCGATAATAGAACGGAAATCGTGGATGGGTTGCATTTTTTGTTTGTGTTTGTTTTTGAAGTTTTTTTTTGTTGAAACCGAGAGTCTGATAAAATATATGGAAGATGGCTTTATACTCATTTTTGGGATTCAATTTTTGGGTCGGGGAAAACAAAACAAAACAAAAATTGAATGGCTAAAACGGATTGGTTGAGAGAAAGATATACAAAAAAAAACAAATATTCCTATTGCCACTTTTTTCTCAAAAATGAATTCACTTATTCAACTTATTAATAAAAAAGAACAAGAAATCCGCCATTTTCGCAATGAATTGAATAAAAAAAATACGGAAATCAATGAATTGATAAATAAAAAAAATCAAGAAATCAACGAAATCAGCGACAAATTCGAACAACAACAACATTACAATACGATTTTGCGAAATTCCATATCCAATTTGAAAAAAGAACTTGCCTACAAAAAAACAAAAATACAATCTCTCGAGACTGAACTCCAAACTATCCAACAAATATGTAGCGATTGGTATTGGTATTGGCCAACCGAAAATTAACCGATGACTTACTGGTTACCCTGAAGGGTAACCTAGGTGATCAACCAGAGAGACATCCACGGATACAATCCGACCTTTCAGGTCGTGATAGGTTAATAAAAAAAAATGAATACAAAATTTAGTAAAATTATACATTTTCTCTTTTAACACATATGACTATAATCCACACGTTCGACGTTGCGCTTGGGTCGTTGACTAATGGCCGGTTGCACGCGCGCTTCTTCCATTTTTTTAATGTATTTCCACGCGTTTGACACTCGCTCATCATCTGGTTTCAGGTGGTGAAACTTCTTGATTTGTTCAATCGTCATATGTTTGGTCACTTCTAATACTTTGATAAATTCGTCGACGATTTTCTGATTGAGATTGCCCCAATCTGCCTTTTCTTTTTCAAATTCGACCGTTCTTAATAAAGTGGCCGCCGTCAATTTTATCCACGTCACGGGATCATATTCCACCAAATAGGGCATTTCCGTATTCAAGAAACGATACATACTCGTGCATATCATCATTTTTTCATATCGGATATCGGTGTGATCGATTTCCGTAAAGAACAAGCGCAAGCGGTTGGCGAATGCACGTTGTTTCTGGTTATATCTCTCACAATCGTCACATAGATTCGTGGTTGGGGTGACTTCTTCAATGCGAATGGTTAACTGGCCGACGATCGGATGACCCTTGGCGTTTCTTGGAACGGACGGATCCACGGTAATAGAAATAGGAGAATTATTTTGTTTGGATTGACTGCGAGTAACGACGGGCATTTTTGTTTTTGAAAATAAAGGAGAGGAATACAGAGAAAGAGAGCAAAGTTTGAGAGAGAGAAAGAGTTCAAATCGAATCGAATTGAATAAAAGGATGGAAGATTGATTCTATTGTAAAAAAGTCGTTCAATTTTTGTTTTGTATAATAATAAAATGTTCTAACTGTTCCACCATCCACTGTTTTTCTTCCGGAGATAAATATTCATTACACGACACTGAACTGGAATCCGAAGTGGAATCCAAAGGATTATTTCTATAGGAATGATTCACTTTTTTCGTCAATTCCTCCACCATTTGTTTGTATTTGTGGGTCTGGATTTCGACTAAATTTTTGGTTTGTTTAGAGGCGTATTTGGATTTGAAATGTTCCAAAATATGATTCGCTAAATAAATAGACCCTATAGAAAATACGACAGTCCAAAATAAAAAACGGAGCATTTTTTTTTGAATTTAAATAAGGTAAAATATTGAAAAAAAATGATATAATCTTAAGTATTATATCATTATAGTTTTCGAGTATTTGGTTTTACGAACGACGAATGCGGCGCGAAGAGAAACGACGCGAAGAGGACGAACGTTTTCGGTTTTGTTTTTTCCCTCCACTAAAAGGCCACAACCAAGATGATTTTTGAGCAGCAGCGGCACCAGGTTGTGGATTCATTAAATTTTCTTGTCTGGGTTGTCTTTCTAGAATTGGGGTATTCTCATTTGATGATGATACATCAGATTGATTCGATTGATTCAATTGATTGGATTGATTTGTTTTGTTGTCGTCCCCATTTACCCCATTTTGCGCTGCAGCATTGGGTTGTGCTGCGACATTGGATTGGGTTAATGGCTTGACGTTCGCGTCCGGACAATCACCAAAACCAAAAAAACATAATCCTCCTTTCTGTTGTTTTCGTTTTTGGGACTTTTTGTTGTATTTCGAACAACGTTTTTTATTGTAACGCGATTTGGACATAGTTTTCGCCATATGTTTTCCTATATTTATACTTTATAAATATAGAATATATATTTGTCCGTTTTGTTTTTTTTCTGTCCGTTTTGTTTACAAAACGGACAATTAGATATCCAAAGAAACCGTATTCATATCGGATTTGTTCTTTCTTCTTCCGGCTCTCTTGGGAATTCCAGCTCCAGCTAAATCTTTCAACGAAGACACACTCACCATCGATTCGTCTGCACCAGACATCTCTCCGCCGCTCATCATCGACTCGTGTATATTCACCGTTTTGGTCTTGAGACCCGACAACAACGAATCAATGTCCGAGGTCTGGGGTCCGCGCATTTCTTGGCGACCGTGTGACTGGACCATTCCATCCGGACGATTCACGTCCATATATCCACCGCTGTTCTGGTGGACAGGGGGGTCCTTGAACATGGCGCCGCGACCAAACGCCAAATCCGGACGATTCACGGTCTGGTCTTGGCTTTGGTGATTCGAATGCGTGAAATTCATGGCACCGGGGCGAGGAGGCGCCGGTTGCGCTTTGGTTTCGACGGGTTTGGGTGGAGGACCAAAGGATGTATTCACCTCACTGTTCATCATATCGTTGGCAAACGCGAACCCGGGACTCTGGCTACTCATCGATTTCACCGTGGCGTCCGTGAACGCGCGCATCAATTCGGGAGATTGTTTGATGATATCGTTGAAACCAGGAACGGCGGCCGACAACGCCTTGTTGGAAATCGACACGGTGGCGGCACTGATACCCAATTTCAACAGAAGCGCGACTTCGGGAGACAATTTGCCGCCCTGATACTTGTCGTGGAGTTCGCCGAAAATCTCGTCATAGGAACCCAAATCCTCGCGCACCTTCTCATTGAACCCATCCAAATTGATATCGAACGGATTGAACGTGGAATTGGCGAACTCGAGCGTATTCACGAACGTCATCAACCACCATCCCTGCATCTTGATGCTTTCTCTCTTGCGTTTTTCCTTTAGGACGGAGTTGTATTCCTCCTCCACGTCGTCGAAATTGGAATCCATCGTGTATTGTTGGATGTTCTCGAACTCCTTGTTCTTCGCCCAGTCGCGCATCTTGTTGATCATTTCGCGTTTCTTCGCGCGTTTTTCCCGTTCGGACAAAGACGCCGACGAACGATACGTTCCCGGTTCCGGCACATCGGCGGTTTTCGTGAATCCATCCCACGTTTTCTGGGATCCACTGAAAGCACTGGCCGTCGATTGCCCCAATTTCGAATCGGTCTTTTCGTAGCCGGCAGCCGCCACGGGGTCCACGGGTTTTGTGGACGACGTCGATGATGCACTCTTGTCGCCGAACCCGAAAATGTCTTTCACGAGTCCGCCGAAACCACTGCTACTGCTCGGTGCTGGAACGTTAATGTTCTTTTGACCTCCCCCTCCGGTGTTTCCCGTCAAATTGTTCAAATCCTTTTCTAAATCGTCTATGTCGCCTAAATTCACATTCACCGAATTACTCGAACTACGTTTCTTGTCGTTCATCAAAAATTCGAGTCCGCCTCCCGAAAAAGAATCGGAAGCGGCGGGTGGTTCGGTGTTTAACGAAATGGCGGGAGCGTCGTTCAAATTAATGTTAATAGGTTCCAATCCTCCTAAATCAATATCGATGACTTCCATTTTTTGTTGTGTGTGTGTGTTTATCCGCTTGGTTATGATTATTACACACTATTTATTTTTAAATCGTCCGCGACCACAATTAATTTATTGGACAACGCAATAGGACTAAAACGCAACCACCAAATCAATTGTAAGAACGAATCGGCTAAATCGTCGCGTTTTGTCTTTTCGCCAAACCGTTGTTGCCATTTTTCGCTAAAGATGGTTGTGTGATTTGCCAAAATAAATTGTTCGGTTATCAAAATTCCCTCGCGTTTTCTCGTTTTGTAGGCTTCTCTTTCCGTTGGTGGTTCGTCGGATTCGGATTCGTTTTCGTTTTCCTTTTCCAACTTGTTTTTGGATTTGGATTTGGATTTGGATTTGGATTTGGATTTGGATTTAGCCATAGAACCATTGTTTGTCGCTTTTATTTTGCCGCCGTCGTCTTCGGTCAAATATCCTTTGAGTTTGTTATGCGACGAAATGAATTCGATTTCGACTTCCGCGTTCGACATGAGAAACGCCTGGGCAATTAGCCCCTGGATGGTTTTCATGCGACTGGCGATGGTGGATATCTGGTTTTCTATCAAGACGTGCGTCACCCCGGCGAACACGCCCGTTTCAAACAGACGACGAATCGCGCGGCCAATGTCGACTAAAGATATATCTTTCGCCGCCGTTTTTTTGACTTTTTGGTCCGAAGTCATATCGACTAAACATTTGTTTCTATAGAATTCCACGATTCGGGCAATTTTATCCGCCTTTTTCAGTTTATCTGTCTGTTTCGTTTCACAAGCATTGGGGTCGCTGCTGCTGCATTTCGCGTATTCCGCGTCGATTTCGTCCATTTTCCGTTTTGACAGCGCGGATTCGGAAAACCGTTTGTCGGGAAACATCCACGGACTCGTCGTCGCCGCGGCCGTTTCGATTTTCGCGTGACGAGCACAAAACCACTTGGTAGCAGCAGTTGCAGCTGTCGGCGTTTTCCATTGCGCGAATTTGGGACAAGGTTTCGTGCGTTTTCCGGTTCCCACGAAACATCCACAAGGAATATTTTCTATAGGAATTTGTTGTTTTTCGGGGGACGACACATCGGAAACATTCCAATCAACTATGTGTATTTTAGTGGGTGTGGTAGACGAGTCTATGTCCATGACGCAATAGGCTAAATTACATATACCGACATCAAAACTGGCGATGCGCATATTGTCGTTTGAGAAGAAGAGTTGGGAGGGCGGGGTGACGAAATGGTCAAATAGGATACTTATTTAGACACGTTTATGTTTTTTTTTATATGACATAATTATAAAAATGCCTAAATATAGCAAAAAAGGAAAACCGAAGAATCGGCGGAAGACGAAAAAAATCGAAGCATCGTCGGTGTTAATTCGAAACGCGCATCGAGTGAATAAAGCCCCACGAACAAAGATGTATGTCCCCACCGCCGCCGACAAATTCATTCATTTCGGGTGTTGGAATCGATTCGATGGAACCGACGGGTTTCAATCGGTTCTCCGCAAAGTAAATGATTCTATAGTTACTGAACCGGTCGATTTCGTGTTGGTGGCGGGAGACAATTATTACCCGGAAAAAAAGAAAGACATAGTGACGGGTGAACAACGGAAAACCATTGACGCATTGAACTTGAAAGCGGGGTTCGACGCGTTGCCGAAAACCGTCGATGTCCATTTAATTTTAGGAAATCACGACGTCGAAACGGGCGAAGAACTGTTTGTCCCCAATGGAACCCAAGCCCCCCAATGTCTTATCACGAATTTGGAACGCGAACTGGTTCCGCCAGTAGGTGTAGATGAGACGAAAAGTGGTCCAAAACAGACTCTCAATGTGTTCAAGACCTTTTTGTGGAACGGACATACGGCCATTGTGATGTTTGATACGACACTGTATGAATTGAAGGATGGCGATGAATCGCTAAATTGTTATCTCCCGTTTTATACGAAAAAGCCGACGGCCCCCATTTCAGTCCAAGATTTGATAAAAGAACAAGAGGATTCCATTCTAAAGTTTATAACCGACAATCGTCGCCAAATCCAAAACGTGGTTTTCGTCGGACATAGTCCGATTGTTTCGGCTAAATCCAAAATGGAAAAAGACAAACCTCCCAAAAATAAAATAAGTTGTAAGTTGTTTGGAGGTCTTTTGGAAAAAGTTCACCGAATGTTGGTCTCGAAACCGTCTCCAAAATCGAAATCGAAATCCAAATCGAAATCGAAATCCAATACAACAAATCTGCCACCTAAATATTATTACCTATGTGCCGACGTTCATTTGTATCAAACTGGGACGGTTACTATGCGATTTCCGAATCTGCCGTCGCCAATGATGATAAAACAATATGTGGTTGGAACGGGAGGGGCTGAATTGGACGATCCACCGACCAGTGCAAACATTGAGATGGAAGTTCCCGACGGGCCAGAAAAGAAAGTTGCTTTTAGCTACGACATTGACAAGTCGTTAAAAACTCACGGATTTTTACGATGTATTTCCGATAATCATACTGGAAATATACAGTTTGAATTTGTTTCTCTATACCGATGACTTACTGATTGATCACCCAGGTGATCAATCAGAGAGACATCCACGGTCACAATCCGTCCTTTCAGGACGTGATAGGTATAGAAAATTTTTTTATTCTTTTTATTTATTCTTTATTTATTGTGATTTACCTATCATTTGTAACAATTCGGCCTGTGTAATTGTGATTGGTTGTTTTTTGGCCGCCAATTCTTCTCTCGACAAATACGCCTGTTTTAGGTCGCTTTGAGAATATCCATAGGAATGTTCCGGTTCGGATACAGAACCGTAAATGGCCGGAGCCGTCGACGCGTGCGCGACGGAAGGCGCGAAACTGCCCGTTCCAATGGCAGATTCGTAGGTTCCACGTTCGTAAAACCCGAAATCATTGGCGGATTCGACGAAATTGCGACGAACCACCGTTTCGGCGTTTTTCTGGAGATATTGGCGATAATCCCAATTGGATTTAATTCCACTATCGCGAATGAGAGCGTCGTTCTCTAAAGATTCCGGTTGCCAGGCACCAATGAGCGCCCGTCCGTCGCTCATGATGGGAGGAAACCCGGAATACACATTGTTGGTGGAGTATCCTCTCGCCGAAGCAGGAAAATCTTCCGGTTTAGGGTGGACAATGGTCACTCTTTTTTCGGCTAGAGTATTTGTTTTGTCGTTGTATAAAAATGAAAACATCCTATAGGTATTATTTATATATTCAATAGATTCAAAATATATTGAATATAATTTGCCGGGTCCGTCTACATACTCATTTGTATGGTAGTTGTTGTTAAAATGCGAACTAGTTCGTTTTTTTTGATTTTGGACACATCTTGTCCTGTCTTTTCGGCAGCCAATTGTCTTAAATGCTTAATGTCCATTTTTTTCAATTCTTCGACGGAAAAATGGGAGGATTGTTGTTCCTTGTCGGTCACAAATGCGTCTTCAATGTCGTTTACTTCAATCTCGATTTCTTCTGGAGTATTGTTGTGTTCCTGTTCTGGTTCGTTTGGTTCCGAAACAGGTTGTTCGTTTGGTTCCGAAACAGGTTGTTCGTTTGGTTCCGAAACAGGTTGTTCGTTTGGTTCCGAAACAGGTTGTTCGTTTGGTTCCGAAATAGATGGTTCCTGTTCTATTGTTTCCAAATCTAGATCTACATCCAAATCCAAATGGATATCTTTGTTTTCGGCTGCTTCAATGTGAAGAACTTGAATGGGTTCGGGGTCTTCGTCGGAATCATATTCGGATTCAAATTCTTCTGAATCCGAATCATGTTCCGAATCCGTATCCGAATCGCCTAAATCTTCCACCACAATTTTATTTGACGAGGACGAAGGAACCGACGCAATAGGAATTTCGACTATTTCATATTCAATGGTTTCTTTGCTCGTCGGTAAAACCTCGACTTCCGGAACAGATTTAACGGGCAACTCGTAGACCGGTTCTTCGCCGATAAGACACTTTTCCACGTTAGCGTTGTTGTCGGCGGGCGTCTTCGTGCCTCGCAACCATTTCACTTCGTCGGCCAATCTACGAACCATATCGAACATTGTATTGCCGGTCTTTTCGACGGTAGATATGCGTTGTTTAAACAAATACACGAGCAACATAACCAAAACGAAAATAATGGCTAAACTGATGAAAAAGAAATTCTCCACATTAAAGAAAAAATTCTGGAACATGTTTAAATAGTTCTATAAGAGGTATTTACTTTTTGGAGACAAAATCTGGGATTTGAAATATACGCACGCGCGCGCACACACACACGGTTCTTGCCAAAATCGAATACAAATACAAATACAAATACAAAAAAATAAAATAGAAACATAATACAAAATGGATTCGTCTACTTCAAATATGGCTGCTCCTGCTTCGGGAGATTCATTGTTTAGCGAAAAAAATATATTGATTTTGGTCCTTATAGGATTATTGATTTTGTCGTTTATTGGGTTCAATTTGCTCGCCTTTTCTGGAAATATTTTACAAAGTATCGCTAACATATTTGGACCGATCTTCGTCAAAGTGATGTCGATGTTCGGCTATTCTACCGGCGAACTCGTGAATACGACGTCCACGGTTGCCGCCGACGCGGCTAAATTGGGCGTCGACATCGCCGAAGGGACCGCGCACAGTATCGGCGACCTCCTCAAAAACGCCAGCAAAGGTGGTATGGACGAAGCGCAACGCAAACATTTGAGCGACGCCATTCGGTCTCCCCATTCCAGCGGTGCCAAATGTCCCGATGCACCTAAACCAGAAGATTCGGGCAGCGATATCCAGAAATCCATCGCGTCGAAAAAAGGCGGCGGAGGATGGTGTCTCGTCGGCGAATACAACAGCGTCCGCAGTTGCGTTCCCATGGACGAACACGACAAATGTATGTCCGGGCAAATTTTCCCCTCCCATAAAATGTGCACCAATCCCACTGCTACTGCTACTGCACCGTCACCATAATTCCACCATTTACACCGGTGCTACTTGCAGTCACGGAACAATTTGACGTATCAAATACGGCGTCGGCCCCGATTCCCACAATCGTTTGGATGATTGCTCCCGAATTGATGGTCGCACCGCCTTGCGAATAAGATACGTGTATTGCTGCATACCATTGATACACATATCCTGGCGCCGAATATACCGGCCATCCACTAAACAATACATTTCCGATGTAACGATTGGTCACGAAAAATTCTTGACCGACGCCCGTGCCGTTCAAATCCACGGTCATGCTCAACGTCGGGCCGGAATATGTATTGGCGCGAACGAGCGTCGAATTGTAGTATTGTGCGAGTTTAGCGGAAGTCACGGAAAACGTAATCGGACTTCCGCTGGTAAGCAATATTCCCGAAATGGATAATCCTATAGGAATGTTGATGGTCATGTTTATATTTTGGTAGTCCGCCGTGTTTCTAAAAATGAGCGGGAATACTTGCCCACTGACGTCGTTGGTGAACGGCGCATTGACCACGGGGACAATGTAATAGTTCGACAATACGGTGGGAGGAAGATTCCCGTAACTGTCTGTATTCGTGGAATAGTTGTATAGGGGTATGGATTCGTCGTCGTATAACAGCATGGGTGGACCGGGGACATCGGAGGCGGTGGTCGACGTTAGGATGGAGGCACTGTTTGGACAATTGGCGGCTTCTTCGGATTTGATTGTCGCGGGATTCAACCGCGAATTGCCGCGGGATAAGAGAGCCAACCGTTCTCTTTTCGTTAAATTGTTGGTTTTGGTATTGGACGCGTTATTGGCGTATTTGAGGACTTCGGCTTTTCTGCGCATATCCAAGTCGAATTTGCTATGGGGTCCTCCATATGGTGTTTTCAATTCAAGACGCGTAATCGGAATATTGTATAGTTGCGCCAATCTACGTTGTTGGCAAAGAGGATTGGTTGTATCTGTCATTTTTTTTGCTTTTTTGCTTTTTGCTTTCTGTTTTTTGTTGGTTATAAATTATATTGTTTATAATTCCCTATAAAAAAATATAATTGTGTTTATTTTTATTTTTATTGAGGTTGGTTGTATGTATACCATCCGAGACCCAAGAAATCGTATCGAGTGTTGTTTCCTTCTCCCACCGCGTTCAAATTGGGACCGTAATAGACAATACTATTGATTTCATACACGGACAAGGCGTAATCATAATACCGCAAATTCGAGAGATTGCCTGGGAATCCGCCGTTTCCACACAAATAAATATTGTCGTAGTTTTGTTTGGGTATGTAATCGCCGAAATTGACGCGGTTCGTCACCGTGCCGTTCACATAACAATCCAAAATCTTGTTCTGGAGACGGAAAGCCACATGGGACCATTTTCCTATAGGAAAATTCGTTACGTCGAGTGTTTTGTTCACGGTTTGGTTGCTTGCACCGGCCGAGTTATCGGGATTCACCACGTTCATTTCAAAATGGAGCACACATTGGTTTCCTGACCCATCCTCTTGGGCCTTGACGTAGACACCAGGACCATTGTTCACGGAAACGAGTCCGTCGCTTCCATAGGATTTTGTATCGGGTGCACTGCCTTTCACGAAAACCGCCTGGTATTTGGCGGTGGAAGGAATGGCTAAAACTTGGATCCAGAATCCCCACGTGAATTCCATGCCTCCATTCTGGTTGTTGGAACGGTAAATGACGATGGCTTTTTTGTTGGATGGGTCTTGCGAAATGGTCATCGGTTGTTGACCGCTGATGAGCCCATTGATGATGTATGGCGAACGACTGGGTTCCATAAACAGACTGACCGCCCACATGCCTAAATTCAGGAGGACGACGAAAACGATAAGGACCAAAATAATAAAAGCGAATTTGGCCACCATACTGTTCGATTCCAAGAATTCGTTGCTCGCATTCATCAAATTTTTGCTGGAAAAATCTTGCATGGTTCCCGCGACCGTCGATTTGACGGAAGACGCCGCATTCGAAATGCCTTGTTGAATGCTTTCGGTGGAAGGAACCGATTCTTTTGCCGTATTTACTAAATTATCCATAGGATTCAATATGTATTCTATATTCTAACTGTATTAAAATACAGATAGAATTTTCATTTTTATTTTGTTTATGCGAACAGTTTCCAATTTTTCTGGACAACATCGTCTTTGGAAATAGCCATATTGAGATTGTATCCGGCGAAATAAGCAGCCACGGAAAGTTGACCATTCCCCTGTAAATAATTTTTCCAGACTTGGTCCGAACTGATGGTTTCCGGTTTATATATCACTTTGGTAATGTAGCCATTCAATCCAGCGGTTCCAATCACCAATTGGTCACTGTTTGCCGGATCCCTAAAAGCATTCGTTAAATTGATCGTGTATACCAATTTGCCGTTGATGTAACATTCCGAAATGTTCGAAGACGCGCTGTAATTCACGGTCACGTATGTCCATTTTTGAATGGGGAAATGATTTGTGGCAGTATATAAGTTCTTTGATCCATCGCATATATTCAGAGCAGTTCCGTTCAGCTTCACATTGAATTTATTTGTATCTCCAGTGTTGCGTTTCAATATCATTTTTTCGGTTGTCGGTTGCGTGATGAACACCCAGAATTGATAACTAAATATGGTCGAACCGGGAGAATCCAAATTTCTCGCCGGTGTAGTTTTGGGCTCCGATAAATTTTGAATGCCGGAAACCAAGTTGTCGTTGGTAAAGTAGAGATACAGGAAATAGAGCGCGATGACTAAAAGGACTCCTCCGATTACAAAAAGATAGTTCATAATTATAATGTAAAAAATCCTATAGAATATTATAATATAGGATGAATTTTTTGGGTTGTTTTTTTGCTGTTTTTTTCAAAAACATCTCGGTCATCAACTAAAAGAGTTTGAAATCTTGCGTTTGAACGTTGTTTTTCAAAATGCCGACTTTCACGTGATAGTTGGAAGCCGACGTGGATTGTCCACTGCCATACATATACTTTTGCCAAACATCCTGTGGATTCATGTTGAATCCATAACGGTTAAAATGCGCGACTTGTCCGTCCATGAATTTATTGCCGACGACGAGCGAATCGGTAGAGCCAATGGTGATTGTCGCGACTTTGTGCGCTATCAATCGGCCGTCCAAATAGATATCGATGTTGTTTCCATCCACATTTACGACTAAATATGCCCATTTCTGGAATGGATACGCGGTGGTAATCACAATGTCGTCTCCCGAATCCGTGTGTTCCGTCGCACGACCGGAAGCATCGACCGTCATTCGGCCATTTATGGCTAAAGACAATTTGGATTGTTTCAAGTAGACCACGAAATTGTTTCCGCGATTGAACAACACATTCACTTTGTCGGGAGGGAAATTGTTGACTATATTGAACCAGCCTTCATAACAATACCGGTTGCTCGAGGGGACGTCGATTTTGTCCGAAGTAAATATTTGCATGTCGGTGATGTTTTTCACGTCAATCATGAAATTCGGATTTAATGACCAATAGACATACACCAATGCTGCTACGATGATTAAGAAAATAATGATGGAAATCGAGTTCATAATGTTTGTTTTATGAATATGCTGTTGATTTATATTGTTCCTATATATTTTTCATATTTTCAATCACATAGTATATTTGGAAACGTTGTATATATTTGTAATTTCTCCTAAATGTATGGGCGTTTTATAGTAGACGAAGTCTCGGATTGCACCGTAAATGCCGTCCGTTTCGCCGATCTGAATCACGTCGGTCGAGGAATATTCCGGCATGTTTTCCGCTGTAAAGGCGACCGTCGATACCAGTTCCGCGTTCAAATACACGTCGGCTTTGTTGTCGTCATAGGTAATGACTACATAATTCCATTTTTGATTGGGGAGAGACACCGATGCAAATTCGTTTCCCGACACAAATTGGTTTGTCAGAGAAACGATCATTTTTCCGTTCACGTATTTGATGCCCGGTTTGCCATTATACATTCCGGGTGCGCTAAAGGACAATATATTTTGTTCTTTACCTAAATTGGGTTGCGTCTCGTTGATAAACACCCAGAACGCTAAAGAATAATTGATGCGAACCAAATCGACGTCTTTTTCCGGAACGGATTTGTCCTTCTTGTCGAGCAAGAGGTCCTCGTTTTTCGCGACAATGTATGGCTTGTTCAAAAACACCGGCGAATCGATGAATTGTTTCGCCGTATCTCTGCGCAAATACAGCATCAATTTGGGTAAATAGAGGTAACCCAACACAATCAATATTTCTATCACGAAGAGCACGGCGACCATGTTGGGTGCAACGCGGAGTTCGTCCATGATTTTCTGGACAAATTCGATGAAGAGACACGGAATGTAAAAGATGAATTGGAGAAGGAACCCTCCCCATCCTCTCGTCATATTGACATATCGCATTAAGACGCGATACAAAATCGCCAAACCCACTATTATTCCTAAAATTTCAAATCCCGTGAAAAAGGTGGTGAAAAGGGAGACGCCCGTTGGATTGGTTATGGCGTAAAAATAATACAATCCAACCAATATCGCTATGGCCGCTACAGCATAAAGCATTAGTGTCGTTTTGGTTAATTTTTCGGAATACAGGGGAGACGCCACATACATGGCAATCGCAATGGGAACCGTGCACATAAATAGATAAAAATAGAATGATTTTGTCGTCGCCTCCGGCGTCCCATAGGTTACATATAACATCAGACAGGAGAAAACGACCAAAAATGCGACCATCCCATACCGAATTAGAAATCCTCTCGATTCGGGTTTCCATATGTCGGAGAACGAAAACACGCCGATGACGGGAGAAGCCTGTTTCGCAGTGGGATTCATTGACGACGGAAACGTGAATGGTTTATTTGTGGCACTACCACTGCTACTCATTTTGTGAATGAATATATAATTATATAATCATTTACATATTTACATATTTACATATTTACATATTTACATATTTACATATTCTATAAATTCTCTATGGCGGTTTTTTCTCCGTGGCAATCGCGACAAAGAGCCACTAAATTGTCAATGTGGTTGCTTCCGCCGTATTCGAGACGAACTTTGTGATCGACTTCGAACCAAGCCGGCAATTGGCGACCGCAATTACCACAATGCCAATTTTGTTGGGCGGCGACGTATTTTTTCTTTGTTTCACTGACGGAACGTTTTGTCGCTTTGATGGCAGTGGGTTGTCCACCGCCTCCTCCTCCCAAATAGTGACCGCCGTCGCCACCACCACCACTCTGTATTAGTCGCGATTCAGCGTAGGCTTGGGATTTATTGGAAGTGGTGTTGGCAGCACCACCCACATATTTGGAAGTGAAATCCAATATAGGATGAATCATGTCGCTCGTGTTTCTGTCGACCGGCATATATTTCAAATATTCGTTCGTTGAGAGAACGACGCCTTTCAAATTGTCCGGATTCTTTTTCACCAGCCAATAAAACACGAGAGCCGCGACGACGACGCCGCCCATCTGGTAATATTTTTTATGGGAAAGGGCTTTTTGTAATAATTTTCCGTCCGTATAAATATTGAGCACAATTGCTCCCACGATTATAAACAGGACAATTTCAATACGCATAATTCCTATAGAATATGTTCTTTTTTATTTTTTACGCGTGGTAAAATAAATACACGACAAGTAGGAGTGCCAAAATGATGGCCGTATTCATATACACAACGGTGCGTTTGAGAGGCGTGTTGCCATAGACTTGGAGTGGTTCCGGCACGTATTTCGCGAAATAGGTCTCTTCGGCTTCTTCCAGCGTCATTTCCGGTTTCCCTAAATCGACGTTGATTTTGTTATGTATGAAAACGACCCAACGAACAAAGGATTCGCGTTTGTCTAAATAGGGTGTCACGGGGTATTTGTCGAGCATTTCGGCGAACCGGTTCCCCATTTGTTCGTTCGGGAGAAACAGTGGCAAATTCATAACAAAATCGTAATATTTGCGTTTCGTCACGGTGGTGGGGAAATCGGGGAAAGTCTGTGCCATGGTGAACACGACGAACCAAAATGGTGGTCCCCATATATGCGCACTTTCGCTGATTTTCCGTTTTTTTTCAATGGACGCGTGATGATTCATTTTATATTATTTTCGAAAATATACATAAAACTTTTATCGCTATAGTATCTAATTGACTAGATTGTTATTACGAATGAATCATAAAAACGCAAATACCTATTGTAATAATTGTAGTAAATTGGGACACGCGTTTTATCATTGTAAAGGACCGATTGCCAGCCACGGAATCATCGTGTTTCGATACAATCCGTTCTCGACCACAATTCGTTCCAGTGCAGTCGAATACTTGATGATACGGAGAAAAGACACGTTCGGGTTTATACATTTCATTCGCGGTAAATATTCGGTCCATAACAAGATGTATTTGCTAAATATCATCGGGCAAATGACGGTGGAAGAAAAACGGCGTATACTGGTCGACCGGGACGCGCCGCTTCTCTCGATCAAACACCAATTTGATCAATTATGGGACGAATTGTGGTCGAGAACGGATAGAACCGACATCGGACCAGACAACAAACCCGACGCGGAAAAAATAACGGCGCGAGAGAAATTCGTCGAATTGTCGCGTGGTTGTTTCAAGAAGGATGGATATTCTCTCGCGTCTCTCATCGAAGAAAGCAACCAACGACACCCGCCGTGGAAAGAAGCCGAATGGGGCTTTCCCAAAGGCCGCCGCAACCAGAACGAAAAAGAATTCGCCTGTGCTCTCCGCGAATTCAGCGAAGAAACCGGTTATTATCCCGAATCCATTACCGTGATAGAAAATATGGTCCCGTTTGAAGAAATGACCATGGGCTCCAATTATAAATCCTATAAAAACAAATATTATTTGGCCTATATGGATTACGCCGTGTCGTTACAGATACACAAAGAACAAATATGCGAAGTGAGTGCATGCGAATGGAAATCCTACGACGCCGCCGTCCAATGCATTCGGGAATACAATCGCGAAAAACTGAACATGTTACAACAAGTCCATGCAACAATCTCGTCTCTCGTGTTCGTCGCTTGATTTTTATTATTAAATCAAAAAAATATAAACCTATCTGAACAAACAAACATAAACCCAAGAACAACTTTATAAACTTCAAAAACGTAAAAAAAAACAAAAAAAAAACAAAAATGGAACAACAACAAAATGCGACCAATAAACCCAGCACGAAAAAAAACGCGGCTTCCCGTGTGCCCCCCCCACCTGAATGCCCGATATGCGCCGAAAAATACAACAAATCAAACAGAATTCCTATAGTGTGTATGTATTGTAGTTATACCGCTTGTGCTACGTGTGCGCAAACTTATATTTTGAGCGAAATGACGCCGAAATGTATGAATACGGAATGTAACAAAGAATGGACGAGGCATTTTATGTCTCGCAATTTCACGAAATCGTTCATGAAAACGAAATGGCGCGACCATGTCGCCAATTTACAATATGAGATTGAAAAATCACAGTTGCCGCGTTCGCAGATCACATTGGAAATGATGCGCGAAGCCGAAAATGCGAGAACCGAAGTGCTACATATACAAGACCAGATAGACGAATTACGAGTAAAACGCAATGCGGTCGAACGTCGTCATTATCGTCTATCGAACCATATTCAGCGTCGAATGAGAGGCATTTTCGACGACGACGACGACAACAATACGGAAGGAACCCACTCCGAAAAAACGGAACGTCGACAATTCGTTCGAAATTGTCCCGCCGCCGACTGTCGCGGGTTTTTAAGCCAACAGTGGAAATGTGGTCTATGTAATTTATGGACGTGTCCGGAATGCCACGAAGTGGTCGGCGTGTCGCGCGATACGCCCCACGAATGTAAAGAGGAAAACAAAGAATCCGCGAAAGAAATTATGAAATCGACGAAACCGTGTCCGAAATGTTCGGCGCCCATTTTTCGTTCGGAAGGATGTCCGCAGATGTGGTGCACGGTGTGTAATTCCGGATTCAATTGGAATACGGGAAAGGCATATGATACCAACCGAGGCATCCACAATCCACATTATTTCGAATATTTGCGGTCTCAAGGAAATCATCGACGAATCAACGAAAATCTGGGCGGCGGATGCGAAGGGGCATACGAATGGCGCGATATGACGAGACGTTTCTTACTTGATTATAATCGTTCCGTCGATAATGCCTATAGACGCAATCTGTCGGAACATTCGACTATGCGCGATTGTGCACGAACGTTGTCGAACATCATTCAGGCCATCAATCACATAGAAGACCAAAATTTAAGAGCGTTTGAAACCGAACACGCGGACAACGAACGGTATCGCTGTGATTATTTGCGTCACCAGATGGACGAGAATGAATTCAAATACAAATTGGCCACCGTTATCAAGAAGAGACAGAAAAACGACGAATACCGACAATTGTTTCGGATGTTTGTGGATGCGTCGAAAGACATTGTCCGACGATTCGGCGCCAATTTTAGCAAAGACAATGTCAGCGAACATCCGGTGAGACTAAATGGTTGTGTGGAAGAATTGAATGCGTTGATTGCATATTGTAACGCGCAATCGATTGACATATCCGAAACGTTTGATATGGAGAATTATATTGAAATTGATAATACAGCTCTTAAGCTGGAAAACTATAGAACAAATTCAATGCTGCGCGCATTTAAACTCGAAACGAAAAAACGCCCGAAAACGGGCCGAAACAAAAAACCCGTGGACGACGGAAATACGAAAATGCCCGTGGACGACGATACCGTATAATTTTATCTAATTTTATCTAATTTTATTTTTTTGAAAACTGTGAATGAACAAAGCGTACAATGACCATTTTTTTATGGTCATTGTATATGATATAAAAGCATCCTGTATTTTTCATTTAGTCCGTATTATGCCTCCTAAACCTAAATTTATTGTCCCGGACGAACCATTTTTATCTTTACCCAAAAAATCCCCGATTGAGATTCAACCTGATATTGTAGTGCCAATGTCCAGTGCTAATCCTAGTCCATCTGTTATTTCTATTTCTAGTTCCAATCCTACTCCTAGTTCCAATCCTACTCCTAGTTCCAATCCTACTCCTAGTTCCAATCCTACTCCTAGTTCCAATCCTAGTCCTAGTCCAAACCCATCTGTTATTTCTATTTCTAGTTCCAGTCCTACTCCTAGTCCAAACCCATCTATTATTTCTATTTCTAGTTCCAGTCCTACTCCTAGTCCAAACAATATGAATTTTAGTAATTCCAATTCCAATGTCAGTAGTCAAACGATTACAGCATCAAGTCCTGAAACTGTTCAAGAACATTCTACGACAGTTTCTGAACCAAACATTAATTCTATAGTTCCTTCACAATCTGTGTCTGAACCACCAACACCAGTGGTAGCACCAGTTGTGGAACCAACACCAACACCAACACCAACACCAGTGGTAGCACCAGTTGTGGAACCACCACCAACACCAACACCAACACCAGTTGTGGCAACTGAATCAACACCAACACCAACACCAACACCAACACCAACACCAGTGGTAGCCACAAAGCGACCGCGCCAAACCAAAAAACGCGTGTCGCCTCCTCCCAATTATACTGAACCGTTTTTGTATAATCCCGAAATCCACGGGAAAAAATGTCCCAGAGGAACCATTCGAAAAAAGAATATGTGTGTTCCCAAACCCGTTCCAATACAGAAAGTAAATCAAATTGAGAAAGAAGTCGAATACCCATTGACGCCTCCCATGATATCGTCGTCGGAATCAGAATCGCCGTCGACCAATTCCACCCCGGATTTAGCCGAAACACCGTTGCCCATCAAGGAAAGAACCAAGAATGCCAATATGAATGCTTTTTTAAAAACCCGCGAAGGATTGGAATCGCAACAATTGTTGCCCACAGAATATGATTTCCTATATCCCGATTTGAACGACCCCGATTTCAATTTGAAGATCGCTCTCAAAAAAGAATTCGCCGATGCCCAATACGACGGCAAAATCTACGACATCGAGAAACAGGCCAATCTCCTCTGTTCTGCCAAATTCGAACTCAGTCCGCATCAGACGTTTGTCCGCAATTTCTTGTCTTCGCAAACACCCTACAATGGTCTATTGCTCTACCACGGGCTCGGCACGGGAAAAACGTGTTCGGCCATTGGTGTGGCGGAAGAGATGCGACAGTATCTTAAATCGGTTGGATTACGCGACAAAATATTGGTGGTTGCTTCTCCCAATGTCCAGGGCAATTTCCGAACACAGCTGTTTGACGATAGGAAATTGATGAAATATACGAATATTGCCAACCAGAACGAATATACGTGGAACATTGAATCGTGTGTGGGGAACACACTCCTCCAGGAAATCAATCCGAATAGCATTCGCAATTTGACTCGAGAGAAATTGGTGAGCAACATCCATTCTCTCATCAATGAATCGTATTCTTTTATGGGATACATCCAATTGGCGAACCTCATCACTTCCGTCATTGGTTCGTCCAACAAATCGAAAACGGACGAAATCCGGAAAATCCGCCAATTCTTCGACGGCCGGCTCATCATCATCGACGAAGTCCACAACATTCGTTTGTCGGAAGACAACACACGCAAAGAAATGCAGCAAGTGGCCGCGCTCCTTATGCGCGTGGCGAAACACGCCGTCGGCATGCGGCTGTTGTTGTTGAGCGCCACCCCCATGTTCAATAGTTATAAGGAAATTGTGTGGATCACCAACCTCTTGAATATGAACGACAAGAGATCCACCGTCCAAGTGTCGGACATTTTCGACGCCGACGGCAATTTCAAAAGTGCGACGACCGGCGACACAGAACCACTTGTTGGTAGCACCGGTGCTACTAAGGAATCGGGGGACGCGGTTCTGCGTCGTAAATTGACTGGTTATGTGTCGTTCGTCCGCGGGGAAAACCCGTATACGTTCCCCTTCCGCGTGTATCCGTCCGTGTTCGCTCCCGAAAAGACCCTCGATCGGGCGTCGTATCCGAGTGTCCAAATGAACGGCACCAAAATACAACATCCTATAGAAAAATTACAGTTGTATATGAATCGCGTGCCAAAAACGACGTATCAATCGCGTGCTTACCTCGCGATGATGGAGCACATGCGCAAGAGAACCAACGGGTATTACACGACAAAAGGCAAATACACGGAGATGCCGTCGTTCGAGAACATGGAATCGTTCGGCTACATTTTGTTACAGAAACCGATTGAGGCGCTCAACGTCGTTTTCCCCAACGAATCGTTCGAACAAATTCTCGATTCCTCCGGAGATGAAAATGGTAAAAAACAATGGAACGATGCGTTTTTCGAAGAAGTCGTCGGAAAAACCGGACTCGCCAACACGATGACGTTCCAGACCACGTATCAGGGCAATCCACTCAAACACGATTTCGAGTATCGCCCCGAAATCCTCCGTAAATACGGCCGCGTTTTCAGCGAGGAACGCGTCGCCGAGTATTCGGCCAAAATCGCCGAAATTCTCCGCATTGTTCGCAAGAGCGAAGGCGTCGTCCTCATTTATTCGCAATACATCGACGGAGGCATTATTCCTATCGCGCTTGCTCTCGAAGAAATGGGATTCACCAAATATTCCAGCGCGCCCGGCGCCAAATCGCTGTTTAAACGCCGACCGGCGCCGCCCATCGACGCGCGCACGTTGTTGCCCATACAACACAACCACGCATTGGAAACGTCGTCGTCGTCGGTGGCCCAATATATAGTCATCACGGGAGACAAGGGCATTTCGGCGGCGAACACGGAGGACGTGAAATACGCGACGTCGCGGGACAACCTGGACGGTTCGAAAGTGAAGGTGGTATTGATATCGAAAGCGGGGTCGGAGGGGCTCGATTTCAAATACATTCGTCAGGTGCACGCGTTTGATGCCTGGTTCAATATGAATCGTTTGGAGCAGGTGATTGGGCGCGGCGTGCGTAATTTGAGCCATTGCGCGCTCCCCTTCAAGAAACGCAATGTGGAGATTTATTTACACGCCACCACGATTGACGGAAGCGACGAGGAACCAGCGGATTTGTATTTGTATCGCCTGGCCGAAAAGAAAGCCGTCCAAATTGGCCGTGTCTCTCGCGTCGTCAAAGAATGCGCCGTCGATTGTATTCTCCACATTGGCCAGACGAATTTCACCGTCCAGAAATTGGCCGAATTGGCGCAAAACCAGAACATTCGCATCCAGCTTGCATCCCGACCCAACGAAGACGTCGCGTTCCAAGTGGGCGACAAAGAAGGCACCGAATTGTGCGATTATATGACGTGCGAATACCAATGTCGCCCCACCGCGACCGTCAACGTGGACACGGCTGACAAGACCCAGTATTCGGTCGGCAATGTGACGCAAAACCACGCGTATATTGTCGGTCGAATCAAGGAATTGTTCCGCGAAACGCACGCCTATACTCTCAACGAAATCGTCAAACAGGTGAATCTACTCAGCAAATATCCTATAGAACAAATTCTCTTTTTGTTAACGCAGCTCGTGTCCAATAAATCGGAATATTTGTTCGACAAATACGGGAGGTTTGGTTATTTGATTCAGCGCGGCAAATATTACGTGTTTCAACCCATCGAAATTGGAGACGAACGCGTTGCGATGTATGACCGGGTAAGACCCGTCGAATGGAAACGCGACAAATTCGCCGTGGAAACGCCGGCGACGTTCCGTCATATGTCGACGGTCGTCCATGATGCCAATGTGGCGAATCGTGGGGTTCCAACGAACGGCGACGTCGTTGACCCGAAACACGGCGAACGAATTATCCTACAAATCCAACAAAAAATCGAGGAGGCGAAACGCGGCGGCGACAACAACCTAAAAATCAAATCGGACGAAAAAGATTGGTATAAAAACGCGAGCAAGGTCCTTCTTCTCTTGAAATACGAATATGGAATCCCGGAAGAACGCCTCTTAATTTATATGGTCGAACACGCTATAGAAAGTTTAGGATTGGAAGACAAATTGGCGGTTCTGAAACACGTCCACGGAAAAACGGTGTTCACGATGGACCCGAACATCGAAACGATTGCAGCGAATTATTTTGGCCGGTGGAAAATGCAGGCGTCGAGAGGGTCGTCGACCAATGTGGGCATTTATTTGAGCGACAAAGAAACCAACCATTTGTATGTCTTCGAGAACGCGGTGTGGAGAAAGGGCGACGAAATCGACGTGGCGGACTATAATGCCATCAAATACGACGTGGAGAAACGGCGTCTGAATCGTATGATAGGATACATGCTCAATTTTAAGGACCAGGATATGTCGTTCTATAACAAGGACATCACACTTCAACGCAACAAACGCGGACGTCGATGCGACCGGTCGGGAGGCAAAGCCCCCGTCTACGAATCTCTCAACATATTGTTGGGAGAGGAAAAATATACACAAGACAATACCGCCAACCTATTTAGTGGTGGGTTGTGCGTCATCATGGAAATATTGATGCGCGAATTTCAAACACAAAATCGAGAGGGTCGAATTTATCTATTGACGCCGGAACAGGCAATCAAAAGCCGAATCACCAATTTTAGTGTCAGTGGTGGTGGTGCGTCTAATTAATAAGTCACACAACAACAACAAAAAATCGTAATCGAAACAAAAAAAAATTGAATGCCAAAAAGAGTTCGATATTGTAATATCCACACATTATTACAATATCCAAAAACCAAAAACCAAAAACCAAAAACTATATAAATCAAAATCTCTGTGTTATTTAAACTACGACAAAAATGGCGACTTCCGTATTACCAAGAAATAACCAAAATCAAAAACAAAACCAAAAACAAAAGGAATACGATGTCTATATGAAACAGTTATTGAGCACGAAAGTATTTGTGCCTATCACAGAAGTAGGCAAAAATATGAAATCGAATCTGGAGAAAATGATTGTCCAGAAAACGGAAGGCAAATGTATTCCCGAAGGTTATGTTCGCCCGAAATCCGTGAATGTCGTGAAATATTCGGCGGGAATGATCAATGTCACCAACGGAAAATTCGTGGAGTTTTTCGTTCTCTATGAATGTTTGGTGTGTAATCCCGTCGAAGGCATGATCATCGATTGTCGAGCCACCGATATCACTATGGCCGGCATTCACGCGATTGTCGAAAGCGACGTTCCTGGCAGACCGCTGATTGAAGTATTTGTCGCGCGCGACCATAATTATATGAACCGTAAATTTGCGGAAATCAAAGAGGGCGAGCGTTTGAAAGTCCGTATTATAGGAAAAAGATTCGAATTGAACGATCCCTGTATTACCGTATGTGCGATGTTAGTGGAAGGCGCCGAACGTCCCAATCGCACAACCCGTCAGCGCGTGAACATTTTAGGAGACGCGAATGAAGTCGACCTTGACATCGACGAACCAGACGAAGAAGCAGACGAAGAAGAAGAAGAAGAGACGGACAAAATGAACATCGACGACGACGAATTTGGGTTTCCTCCCATACCGAAACTGATGGATTCCTTGAATCCGGAAAAATTGTTCGATACAATACGCAACATGAAAGTGGCGAGAGAAACCGCCGAAGGATACGACGTGGTGTTCGTGTCCGACGACGAAACCCACGGCGATTTCACGCGCGCGTTCCAGGAAGACGCGCTTCTACAAACACGGCTCACCACGCGCAGCGCCGACGGCCGATCCGTGGTTGTGCCGTCGTTCTGGGACGTTTGGACCAAACCCGGGTCCCCTTTGCCGAAAGAAGTGGTCGCCTTCGACGAAGGACCGCACGAAGCCAAATGGAAACTCCAGCGGAAATTCGGATATAAATTGGCCACCACCTTTATGCCTATATACGCTCGCGCCATATACGACTATTATTTGGAAAACGGCGGCGGCGGCGCCGTGTTGGACCCTTGTGCCGGTTGGGGCGACCGTCTCACCGGTGCTTTGGCATCGAAGAAAGTGACCAAATATGTGGGATTTGACCCGAATCCGGCGGTATTGGAAGGCTACAAAGGAATTGTGGCAGCAGCAGGATACAAAGAGACGGGCACCGACCCCCTTCATTTACAATTTAACAATGGATTCGAGATTTATTCGGCGCCATTTGAAGTGGGAAGCCAAGATTTAGTCGATGCGTCGTTCGATTTCGCGTTCACGAGTCCGCCGTTTTTCGATTTCGAGATATACAGCGAATCCAACCCGAAATACCGCGATTGGATAACGGAATTCTATGTCCCCTTGTTCGTCAATACGGCGCGGCTTTTGAAACCGGGCGCCAAGTTTGCGATCTATTTGGAAGACACGTCGGCGGGACAAATCCGCGAATTTCTGGAATCGAAAGTGGAGGAAGTAAGCGATTTTGTGTTGATGGGGAAAATCGGATTCAAGGGAATTTATTCTGAAAAATTGAGAACCATTATGGTTTATCAAAAACAATAAACATATATATTATTCTATAGCACAATTATGCCAAGGAAAACAAGCAAACAAAACAAAAAACGAAAATACACACGCAAAAGACAAGGAGGACGTGAAAGACAAACAGGTTTGTTAACAAGGAGTCAATCCGCCATTTTTTTACCCCAACACGATGTCGATAATAAACCACCTTTTTTGACGTCGAGTGACGATTCCTCCTCCTTTTTACGCCACAAAAACATATATGTATCTACTACTAAAAAACAAAAACAAAAATCTGCCTCCAAACAAAAATACACCATCGACGTTGAAACGCTCCCTCACATTGAAGCCATACCCTTGACCACTCTCGAAAGATTGGAAGTTTTAGCCGACGATAATACAGTTATGCGTCCAACACATAAAATCCTTTTTTTTGAAATGCCGACGTTCCATGGCGGTTCTGACAAATCGTCGTTACAAAAAGGAGGCACTGACGTATGCGAAGAGTTAACAGAGAAAAATGAGACCAGTCTAAAACACGATATTTTTACACGCGATTTATATACTTGTAAAGTCGACAATTCCTCCAAAAAACTGATTTTGGAAAGAGCCGGAAAACAACTCACGTCGTTCAGGGAAGGCGGTTTCAATGCCGTCTTCGACAACGACGATTTTGATGAGTGTAAAGGCGAACAATACATCATTCGCGTGTCGATTCTGCCCATCGTCGTTCATACAACCGAAGGCCAAAACACGATAGACCAATATATTAAAGAAACACGGTTGGGCATTATTGCGGCAGAAGCCGGCATTGGACCCAAGATTTATAAAATCGGAATTATGCGAAATGTAGACAATCTCGATGAAGTATATTTCTATAGTATCATTGAACGCATCAGTGGATATGATGTAGGCCGTATGATACACATGGCAAATTATTCGGCACAACCGGATTCATTGGCAAAAAAAATGTCGGATTTATTGGATGATTATTTTGGGACGACGACATCAAAACCGGATGCACCAAAAACAATTCCCCCCACCGGAATCACAACAAAACCAATTCCCCCCGCCGGAATCCCAACAGAAATATTGGATTTAAGTCATGAGGATATAGAACTAGAAACAGAAACAGAAACAGAAACAAAACCAAAACCAGAACCAAAACTTACTGACACACAACTTGTGAGCAAAATACTGGACCAATGTATAGAAAAATTAAAACGCATCGGTTCGGAATGTGGACTATTATTAATGGACACGAAACCATCAAACGCCATGGTAACTATCAAAACAGATAGTCCGGGCAATGTGGACGCATATCTTGTGGATTTTGACCCGAGTTTCGTGGCAAAAACGAACGCGAAGAAAAATCCAGGGTTGGCTCAAATGTATGGTATCATCAATGTTATTTTGTTTTTGTGTAACGCGTTTGTAATCTATAACAAAGAAGGGACATCGATAGAAGAAATCAACAGCAATCTTCATTATCGCGAAATGATCATCAAAAAGTTAAACCGCGAATATTATGAATTGCCTATAGATGGACAATTTGGATATGAATCCATTCAGGCAAATATACAACATTTGTATTTGACGAATTCCAATTTCACGAAGGTTTGTCACCATTACCATTACGCCGAGAACAACGTGTTGAAAATCCATTATTTGGAAGCATACGAAAACATTCCACTGAAACAATTGTTGGATTTCATCAAAGATTATACTCCCCTTTTACAAACCGAATGCGGAATAACCGATTTTGTTCCCTTTTTGTTTTTTAAACACATTCCGGATAGGAAACCGAACTTTTTAATCCCCGGAAAAATACATAAACATACGAACGACAAAACATACGTGGCGTTTTATGAAACTCCCATCGTAACTACATATACAAACGACAAGGAAACCATATCCATTTATACGTTTAGTCAATTACACATTTTAAAAAAATATAATAAATTGAATGGAGACGAACAGTGGGAAAGATGTAATGTGCTGAAGATGTGTCATGGTCTGTTAGAGACAAATACGAACAAACTAAACGATAAAAATACATTTTTAAAATCTCATATTGCGCTTGAAATGAGCACATAATCAACAAAATAATAATTCTATAGCTATAGAGTATATAGTATTATTGTTATGCCAAGGAAAACACACAAAAGACACGGAGGACGCGAAAAACAAACAGGACGTGATAGGTTAATAAGGAGCCAATCTGAACCAATTTTACCCAAACCAAACATCTATAATAAATATCATTCTACAACTAAAAAACAAAAACAAACACAAAAACACAAATCTCCCTATAAAACACAAAAACAAGAATACACCATCGACGTTGAAACGCTCCCTCACATTGAAGCCATACCCGTTTTTACACTCGAAAGATTGGAAGTTTTAGGGGATGATAATACAGTTATGCGTCCAAAACATACAATCCTTTTTTTTGAAATGCCGTCGTTCCGTGGTTCTGACAAATCGTCGTCACAAAAAGGAGGCACTGACGTATGCGAAGAGTTAACGGAAAAAGACAAGACAATTCTAAAAAACGATATTTTCACACGCCATTTATATGATTGTAAAGTCGACAATACCAAAAAAAAAATAATTTTGGAAAGAGATGGAAAACGTCTCAGATCCTTCGGGAAAGGCGGTTTCAATGCCGTCTTCGACAACGACGATTTCGACGAATGCAAAGGCAAGCAATACATCATTCGCGTGTCGATTCGGCCCATCGACACGACTACACCAAAGGGACAATCCATCATAGACGAATATATTAAAGAAACACGGTTGGGCATTATTGCGGCAGAAGCCGGCATTGGACCCAAGATTTATAAAATCGGAATTATGCGAAATGTAGACAATCTCGATGAAGTCTATTTCTATAGTATCATTGAACGCATTACTGGCTATGAGATAGGCCGTATGATAGACAAGGGAAATTTTAACATCGCGGCTGACCTAGATTTGGTGAGCGGGACACTGGACCAATGTATAGAAAAATTAAAACGCGCCGGTTCGGAATGTGGATGGTTGTTGATGGACGCGAAACCTCCCAACGCCATGGTCACGGTGGATGATATTGACGAACCATCCAGCGTGTATCTCGTGGATTTTGACCCGGGTTTTATATTGGAAACCACTCCCAATACGGATTTGGCCGAAATGTATGGTATTATCAATGTCTTGTTGTTTTTATGTCATTCGTATGTTCATTATGGCATCCGAGCCGATGCTAGCGAACTGACCTATAAACATAGGATCATAGACAAAATAGGAGAATATTATTTCAAAGCAACGGGAACGATGGACTATGCTTCCATTCGAAAGAAATTACAAGAGTTGTATTTAGAAAACCGTCAATTTACGAGCATTTGTCATCACTATAGTTACGTCGAGTCCGATTTGTTACACATAATGTATTTAAAATTGTATGAAAACATTCAAATCAAACAATTGTTTGCATATGTGGAGGATTCAAAGCCTGTCGGCTGTAAAGGAATCACGAGAACGAGAACGAGAACGAGAAACGGATTGGTCCCCTTTTTGTTTTTTAAACATTTTTCGGACAACAAACCCAACTTTATGGTACAGGGAGTATTGCCTCCAGACATTACGGACCACATAGTTGTATTTTATGAAAACCCACCAACCACTCCATATACCGCCGACACGGATACCATTTCCATTTACACGTTCAAACAGTTACATATATTGAAGACGTTTGACAAGTTGACCGAAAGAGAACAGGAAGAACGGTGTGCTGCTCTACAACTATCTCTCGATATGATACAAAACAATGTCAATGGATTGAAAGAGGAACGCGAAAAAATGACGGAATTGATGACCTATACCATTCGTGAAAAAAATAAAAAACGTAAACGAACAAGTAAAACAAGGGCTACTACTGCACCAGCGTCGTCACCCAAGTCAACGAGTCGTATTGTGCGTCCAAAACCATCAACATCTCCCTCCTTTTCTAATAATTTGTAAAAATACGGTCGGTCCAAACGCGAAGCGATTCTCTCCCAACGATGTATTCCGTCATTCCCTCCAACGAAAACCATCGTCGGACGTTCGCGTATTCGGCCACCATCGCGCCGTATTCCTCTTCCCCAATACGGTTCAATATTTGTTCCAGCTTGGGTAATTCTGTAACGTGGATCGAAATACAGAATTTCCTATAGTCCACTACCTCCCCTATGTCCTTATAGGGCAACCATTCCATGTCGTCCCACACATAAATCGGTATGGCTCCCAACAAAAACGCCTCGTAAAACCGGAAACTCGTGCGTCCGTATCCTCTCGGCGCCAAACAGAATTTGGACCGGCGCGTAATATCCACGAACCGCTGCTGTTTTTCTTCGGTTACCATTTCGTTCCATTGTTCCGTGAAATGGAGTTCGAATCCAGGGATTCCTGTGAGTGTCTGGCGCATATGGGAACGCACCGAATGTGTCATCGACCCGACAAAACTACACAAAATATCTTTGTCTTTGAACGCGAGTTTCGGCAGATTTTCCAACCGTTGTAAGCGGTCTTCGTATATGAGCGGAATGGGCACGTGGTTCGGTCTCACGTGGTTTCCTCCCGCCGAATATATGCGGGTTCCCATAGGCAATTTAAACAGGACCCCGTCGTCGTGTTGAACCACCGTGAAATATTGTTTGTTGTTGTCGTCGGGATACATTTCATTCACTATTTTTTGGATGGTCGGTTGTAATTGTCGAAATTTCGGGCGTATCTGGAGATTGGTCCAAAACACGTCGATGTATCGATTGCCGCGGACCGTATTGTGTCGGGAGAAATATTCCTCTAGATACATTCCGTTTTTGAAAGGAGGATACGTGACCCCGGTGTTTTTGTGATGAAACATATTCAAATAGGTCAAATACCAATGTCCCTTCGAGAACATTTTCTTCTTTTTTTCGTTGCCGATGATATAATTATAGTGAATTATATACGGACTGGACGATAAGGACAGCGTCGGTAACTGGTCGACGAACACTCCATTGGGGAACAGCGCGCGGTCCAACTGAACCATAGGAACATTGTATTGGGAGATTTGAGCGGTGATGTGGTCCTGGTCCGCATTGAATGTATATTTGGCCACGTCTTCCTCTACATATTGAAAAATACGTCCGACAACCGTATGGGCTGCATTTCGGAAATGGAAAAAACCGCTACAAAGTGTCTTGCCATATTCGTCGGGGTTTTTCGAATTATGGTCGGACTGGATAAACAGTTCCGTGGTCGGATGGTTTGCAGCCAATTGTTTCAAATACGGGACGAAATCACGGTAAATGTGGATGTCGCTGTCCATATACGTGATGGATTTGACGGCAGGAAACGAGATGAGCCACCGAATCGCGTCCAATTTCATGAACGTGGTCCGGTTCCAATTCGCGTCGTTCCAGGACGAATAGGTGCACAATTCGCCGTCGTCGTAATGCGCGTGGTTTAGGGGCAGCGCCGGAATGTTGGCATTTACACATTTTTGGAAAGCTTCCGCGTCCATACAAACAACGCAAATGGTCCACGGCACATCGTCGGCGCGTTTGATGTTTTCAACCAGATTCTGGAGGTAATCGAAATAGCCGGAATTAATGCACGTCGCCACGATGTGACCATCCTCGTCTAAAAATGGCGACAAACAATCGGGGGTTGTGTTGGTGTTGTCCATTGTGTTTTTGTTAAAAATCAAAAATCAAAAATATCCTATAGGAATGATTGTATATTTTGTGAAACAAGGGCAAATGTTTATGTGGATTTATGTTCCGCGTTTGTTTATCTAAGTAAAATATTTGCCTATATTTTATTTAGTCAACCCAAAAAACAAATGGACGATTTCACGATATCGAATTTACACGCGTCGAGAGACGAATGGTGCGCGCGTCTCGTCTCCATTTTGACGCCTCTCATCATTGAGGGAATCCAGTCGATTTTCAACGAGGCGTGGAAACTCGTAAACGACAACGACGAAGTGGGGAAATATTTGATGACGTTTCAGAATTTCCTATGTCGCGTGCCGAAATGGAACGCCACGACCATCGAAGAAGAGCGCAAACGCATCATTGAACGCAGCGGATGCGGATACATAGAGGATTTGATTACGTGTGTCCACATCATTCAACTGAAAACGCTCACGTGTATTCGTGTCGGCAACAAACAGAAGAAAATCGACATCACCGTGCCGAAATTGGACTTGTTCATTCATAAGGTCTATATTCATTTTGCTCGAAAAGTCTATAAAAATGTCTATTTGTTTGAACGCGGAATCACGCCTCTCGTTCAACAGAAAAATATGCGCGAATTGGAGGTTTTAGCACAAGAATGTATTTTGGCGGCAATTCGCGAGAGCATTCCCACCGAAGCCATTATCAAAGCCTACTTGGATGAATCGGTGGAACAGGAAGTCGAAGTCGTGATTGAACCGGTGGCGGAAGACGAATCCGCCACGACGAATGACACCGAACATCCTATGAACGAAAAAGAAAAAACGGATGGAGATGCGAATGCGGATGAACCATTTGAAATGCCCAAAGAAGAGGAACCTCCCGCCGTTGTTCCTGCCATTCAAAACATCGACAATTCGCCGGTGATTACACGGCTCTCATTCAATGACGTCGACCAGGCCATCGATACGGAAAACAACCATTCGACGATTGTGGCACCGAAAGACATTGACCGTTTAGAGGAAATCAGCGAGGCGCGGCATCTCCAACGGAAATTGGAAGAGGCCGAAGAGGAGGACGAAGAACGCCTGAAAATCGGCGGAGACGTCAGTTTGGACCTCCTTGGCATCGAGAGTTTAGACGACCCTAAAACGTCCAACGACGCGGCGATTTCACTCGATTTCGATGAATTACCACCCTTATAGATTGAATTTCACCACTTTTTTCTCTAAATTGTCGAGAGCGTCTTTCCCATAGACTAAATTGCCAGTAGGTTTGTATTCCGAAATGGACTTGTATTGTTTGGTTTCTTTGGTTGCACCACCACCATTTTTCGCTGTATTATTCGCGGTGGTTATGTCAATCGGGTCATCTTCTGCCTTTTTCTCGATACGGTCGATGACCGCGCCGTGTTGGTCGAGCACAATTCCGGTGCGTTTGCGAATTTCGTTTCTCACGTAAGCCGGGACCCAATTCTCCCAACTAACGAACAGTGTTCCCGGATGAATGTATTTAATGAAAAACCCATTCTCTTCCAATTTCGCCACCAAGAACGCGATACAACTCGACTGGTTATAGAGAGATTCGCCGAAAATGTAAGGAGGCACTTGATACCATATGTGTTTTTCATTGTTGTATTTGCTTTCCGCTGTCACTTTTATACGATTGTGTATTCTCCCTAAGATTTTGTTGAAAATGGCCAATTGCTCCAATTCGCGACGATGATTGCGTTCATACAATTCGTCGATGTTCACTTTTCCTCGCGCCTCTTGGTCTTCGTTGAATAAAAAACAGGACATCTTGTCGAATAATGTTATTTTTTTTTTCAAAAAAAAAAATGTGAATCGGTTCGATAGGGTATATGTTATTTTACCATAATATTTTTGAAAAAATTGAACGATTTTTACAATTCAATACCATCAATTCAAATATATTCCTATAGGAAATATTATCTATCACTCATATTTTCTCTCTCTCTTTAACAAAAAAAAAATATGAATATCACTGTATTACAATTCCATTCCAAGGCCAAGAAGTTGCCTAAAACACACGTTTTGCCTGAAGACGCTTGTCGTCGTCTCTCGAATTTTAGCGAAGATTCGGTGGAATATGAAGGACACGTATATCCTTCCGTGGAACACGCATATCAAGCCCAGAAATATATGTGTTCGAATCATCCCGAATATGCCTGTAAATTCTACGACGGGACGGTCGTTTCTTCCATCGATGCCAGGAAAATGGGCAGTAAATCCGGCATGAAGGCCGTCGAGACCACATTGGACATTGCTAAATGGACCGAAGTAAACGAACAGGTAATGGAGGCTCTCATTTCTTCGAAAATGGAGAGGTCGGAATACATTCGACAAATTCTTACCTTGTCCGCTGAACACGGAATACGCTATGTCCATTTCTCCAGAAATGACATGTTCTGGGGTGCACATTTTGACATGGAAACCTACGAAGTGACCGATGGAGAAAACCGGTTGGGAGAAATGTACAATAAAAAGATTCAAAAAATGCTTGCATAATAAACATATTTTCGTATATTTTCGTATAATTATTTATTTTTTTTTTGTATAATAAAAAACAAAATGGAACAAACCGAAACAAAACCAGAAACAGAACAAAAAATCAAAAAAATTCGACATCTCGTTCTTTCGGGAGGAGGAGATATAGGCATTTCTTTTTTTGGCGCATTGAGAGCCTCCAATGAAGCCGGGTTTTGGAACATCGAAGACATTCAAAGCATCTACGCCACTTCCGCGGGTTCTCTGTTCGGAACCGTCATTGCTCTCATACAACACGTATCGTGGGAAACACTCGACGTGTTTTTCAAGAAGCGTCCGTGGGAACAAGTATTCGACGTCAACGTTGATTCCGTCCTGAAATCTTTCGCGAATTGCGGCATATTAGGCCGCGAAACGGCTTATAAATTCCTGAGCCCCGTATTGCTCGCTTCCGACCTTGGAAAAGACGTAACGATGCGCGAATTTTTCGAACATACCGGCATTGACATGCATTATATGACGACCAATCTAGATAAGTTCGAATTGGTCGATGTTTCTCATAAAACACATCCAGATTGGAAAGTCGTCGAAGCCGTATACGCGTCGTGTGCTCTCCCCGTTATGTTTCAACCCATCACGATTGATGGAACGAAATACGCCGATGGCGCCATTTTCTGTAATTTCCCTATAAAACAATGTTTGGCGAATGTCGACGACCCCGACGAGATTTTCGCCATGCAGAAAGTCGAAAAATCATTTGACACTACTGACCCTCACAACGAGGAACCGAAAAAACCGAACAACGATTTGTTGACGTATTTAGGAGATATTCTATTGAAATTGCTATACAGCGTTTCAAGAGAAAACGAACACGGAAATTTAATCAAACATATTCTGCGATTTCCATCGAACAAAACGAATTTGTTCGATATTTATCGTTGTGCAGCGGAAACAGAATACAGAATCGGGTTGCGCGACGAAGGCATCCGGTTATGGGAAGAGTTTTTCCAAACCAGACGCTGATCTAATTCGACGCAACCGAAATGACGAATTGTTCCAAATTGGATTTGGTCACTTTAGCGTCGAAATCCACCGTCGTTTCCACTCCGTCTTTTCCGGCTAAAAATCCCTTGATGGTGGGAAACTGCTCGACTTTGTATTTGTCCATCAACGATTTAATCGCGGCGTCCTTGTTGTTCGTGCAATCCACGTCTTTGCACTCCACCATATATCCTCCCACTTGTTTGCCGTGATATTCGTCACAGAACGCTTTCCATTCGGGCAACGCCTTCTTACAGTGTGGACACCAGTCCACGTGGAACATCATAATCGTCACGGTGCGGCCATTGGGGTTCGCATTGGCAATGTCTTTCAATTGTTTTTGCGCCTGTTGTTCGCGAGTATATTGATAGAGGTAATAAAACCCAACCAATATTCCTATAGCAACAACAATCGCGATAATGCGTGGGAGCAGGGGACGAATGCGAGTCGCAATAAATTGAATAAGAGCGGACATTTTTTTTTGGAGCAAATTTGATTTATATATATATTTAAGCCGCGACAATAGTTTTTTCTCGATTAAACGAAGTTATATTTGTAGTTTCTATAGGAAAAAAATGAAAAAAACACGAAAACGCCGTCAGGCAAATTCTCTCAACAAAAACAAAACGTATTCAAAAGAAGATTTTGATAGCAACAATGGTATGTTGACGACCGTATGGGGACCAGGAACCTGGCATTTCCTCCACACGATGAGTTTCAATTACCCCGTACATCCGAGCAACGAAGACAAGGCACAATATCGTGATTTCATCTATAGTTTGCGTAACGTGCTTCCTTGCGGGAAATGCCGGAAAAATTTGAAACGGAATTTGCGCGAATTCCCGCTTAAAATGAGCCACATGGAATCGCGCGACACTTTCTCTAAATACATCTACCAACTTCACGAAAAAGTCAACCGAATGTTGGGGAAAAAATCCGGATTGTCCTATTGCGACGTGAGAGAACGTTACGAACATTTCCGCGCTCGATGTGCACTACCGAAGGTTGACGCGACAACGAGACGTTCGGCGCCGAATTTGGTGTCACGTAAACGTTTGGTGTCACGTAAACGTTTGGAAAAAGGATGTACGGAACCTCTGTATGGAGAGAAATCGCGATGTATTTTGAAAATTGTCCCGGAATCGACAAAATGCGAAACGATGCAAATCGACAAAAAATGTATCAAACGCAGGTTAACCGATGACTTACTGGTTGATCACCTAGGTGATCAACCAGAGAGACATCCACGGATACAATCCGACCTTTCAGGTCGTGATAGGTTAACCCCAAAAAAACAGACTCTAGCCGTCGCGAATACGACAAAAAAACAATAGATTATATAAAATTATATAAAATCGAAATCGAAATCGAAAAATGGAGCAGACAGAACAATCCCATAAAAAAGAAATTCCATTTTGGTTAAATGACCCCAATATCCTTTTTCGCCCAGAGTTCATCACCGAATTTTTTCCCACAGGCGCAATGTCTTTTTCGCAAAAACTAAACGCCATATCGCGTCTGGTCATTGTTATGACTATAGTGATGTATGTATTCACCCAAACATTTCGGACGGTCGTGTTTGGCGTCGTTTCTTTAGCCACGATTGCTCTCGTGTTCATGTATTATAAAACGGCGGACAACAAAGAAACGTTTTCCGCGATTTGGTCCAACGATGCCACTATTCAAAACAATGCGGCTTTAGCGACTTTAGACGAAAAAGGCAAAAAAATACCCAAAGAAGAGATTGTGTTTGACAAGTCGACCACATCGAATCCTTTTAGCAATGTGTTGGTCACCGATTTGGCAGACAATCCGGAAAAACGTCCGGCGCCTCCCGCATACAATTCGAACATCAATGAATCGATATTGTCCAACGCAAAACAATTGGTGAAAGACGCCAACGCCGAAAACCCGGACATTGCCGACAAACTTTTCCGCGATTTAGGAGAACAATTCGTGTTCGAACAATCGATGCGGCCTTTCTATTCCAATCCCAGCACGACCATTCCCAATGACCAAGAAGCGTTTTCCGATTTCTGTTATGGCAGCATGATTTCGTGTAAAGAGGGCAATATGTTCGCCTGTGCTAGAAATATGGCCAGTCGGCAAACGTTGATGTAGACGGCGGCCACCCAAAACAAACAAAAAACAAAGTGATTTTCTATCTCTATAGTAAAATATAAATGACGGATTTTTCCTTTTATAATATGGCGAGTCTCCGTTCCGACGCAGTCGACGGGACACAACGCAATCTCTATAATACTCGTTTCTCTAATTATACTGTTTCCAATTTTTATCCCGATGCCGCCGCCAACGGTCAAGTCCAATTTGCCACGTCTCAACCCGACGTGTCTTGGTTCAGCGTCGTCGGTGGAAGTGCCGTGGGAGGCGGCGTCATCGACGTAGACTCCAATCTGATCATCAAAGCCACACAAGGCCGCAGTTTAGAGAAATTGTCTCTCCAACAGCGTCCTTTTTTGACCGTGCCATATTTAGGCAGAGGAGCGTGCGATCCTCTCATTGAGGCGCAAATTCTACAGGGCGAAAACATTCACGAGAAGAAGAGCGTGAGCACCATCATGGACAAATCGTTCAACGAATATACGATGTTTGCTTCGGATGCGAAAATGGGAGCGGACGCGACCAATCCCAAATACAAGATTGAAGAAGCGGCCATGGACGGATGGATTCGTGGCGGTATTTTGACGCGCGAGATGATGAATGACCGCGATTTCATGCAACAATCCAGACCCAATGTCCGCTTCTAATGTCCGTTTTGTTGACACAAAACGGACAGAAATAGATATAGAAAATACATTTTATTTTAGAGAATAAAAAAACAAAAAAAAACAAAATGTATTCTGACACAACCGAATATCGCCAGTTTTTACGGCAAATTACTGAGATGAAACGAGGAAAATATTACAGCGACGATACGTATTCTATCAACCCATCGTCGGCCGAATTGGATACCGAAACTTTAGACGAATTTGAATATGACGACTTGGCCATGTCTGTTTTCCTTGACCACGTCTATTCTTTGACGAAAGATTCGCCGATTTTCCAGGAACTGTATTCCGCCGCCGCGGCCCTCATGTTCTCGACGGACCTCGAAATTGGACTCGCCGTCCTTTGTTCCTACGACTATTTAGCCGATTTTTATGCGTGTTTTCTCGCACATACCACCGTCGATTCCGGAAATCCAGTCCAAACCATAGAAGAATATATTCGACTGTATAAGTCTTTGCATTTGCGAAGATAGTAAAAGCGTGGTGGAAACGTTTTGGTAAATCCAAAAATATTTTTGGATATACCAAAGGGGATAATAAACTTCACAAAAGTATATAACATAAAATCAAAAATCAAAAATCAAATATTCCTATGGCCTCTACACGAAACCGTAATTTACCGGGAGATTATGCTCTCGAAAAACAGAAATACGAACAATCCTTTGCACGTATGTCCTTCGAACATTCACCTTATTTTGCCCACGCACAACAGTCCTATTTGCCTGGTCACGGCATCGCCGGTGCCAAAATGCCAGCGCGCGTGATTCGCGAGGATTTCAGCGACGTCGAATCGGAATTGTTTGGAATTCGCGCCAACGATTTGGAAAATCAACGTATGTTTCCCATTGTCCAAATGAACCAACCCGTGCGTTTTGACCATTTAGACATGGCTCCCAAACCGGAATCCGCCTCGCATCCCATTATGCCCATCGCATTCGCCGGCCAAGAAAACCAGAGACCAATGTGGTTGAATTAGTATGTCTTAGTTAGTCATTGAACCGCACCACGACACGAAACTCCTCTTTCATAAGACATTTACACGCCGACACCGACAACTCTTGTCGCTTCTTACGCGTTTTGCTGTCCATGCCATTCGTGATGCTGGAAGTGGACGACGCCGTGCTGTTCTTGGAACTGGTGCCGCTACTGAATCCTTCGCAATCCGTTTCCCCGCTGCCATCGCTGCTACACGTGACCGACCCATTGTTCTTCTTCGCCCGTTTCGTTCCGCCATTGCGAGTATTCATGTCCTGTTCAATGTCGTCGTAATTTTCGGCAATGTATTCCAATACATAATGTTCTATCGCCCACTTGAAAAAATTCAATTGGCCTAAGGTCGTTTCCAGAAACGTATCGTCCTTATACGGAATGGAAATCCGGTCCCAACGACAAAACGGGTCGAATCGGCGTTTCGAATACGCTTTTAGTTGGAGCTTGTATTTATCATAAACTTTGAATTTCGTCTGTTCAATCGTATCTCGCACAATTCCCGTCTTCATAGAAATAACGTAATTCGTATAATACTTTTTCGCGTAATTGGTGACGAACCAATCGACGATGCGCAGTGAAATACGACTATTTCCTCCCACTATGTCGACCAATTTTTCGATATTCTCGGGAACGTCGTAAAATTGCATCAAGTTGTTTAACAACAGCGTATCCTGCGACGAAGCCACCAATGTAATCGGCGAATAGATATCGTCGTTCAAGGATTCCTCTTCGCGAAAAAGATCATACGGTAGGTTTGTGTCTATTTCGGTCATTTTTTTTTGTGTAAATATTCAAATCAAATTCATAATGTATTCCACTATGAATTTGTTTATATTCATTTTTACAAGATTCTATATATCCATTTTTTCGATTATGTCGAGAGGCGCGACCAACGACAAATTCGGCAAACTGTCGCAACCTACCATACAATGTTGGAATTGAAGAAGCGTGGCCAAATGATAATAGCATACATTCGGATTGGCCGTCGGCATGAATTCGACGATTTTCGTGTTAGGAGGCGCGAACAACATATTCGTTAATCCGGCACCGTGCGGCGCTACAATGATGGTCGCTCGATTGAACAATGAGATCGCCTCGTCCAACGGTTGCGTCGAAAACACGTGCCATTCCAAGTCGGGACGTTTGGTCTTGAGCAGTGCGAGCAACGCATCGTGGTTTTGAATGCTGCGCTTCGTTTCTTTTCTGTGTATCAATATTCCTATAGGAATATCATTCTTGGATTTCGAATCGGATTCCAATTCGGATTGGAAACATTTTTTCACAATGACGGAACGCAGTGCATGGATTTTCTGGGGAGAAGGGTTGCCGCATTCAATGTATTTTTGTTCGTATACGGCGTTGACTTGGGGAATGTGTAAATACGCTTGGGGAATCGTTTGGACGGGATTGTTTACGTCGAAAAAACGCAAAAGTGGTGCCAAAAACGACGTGTTTACGCACAGAACCGGGACGCGCGAATGCCCGAAAAACTGGTTTACACATAGAATCGTGGGCAACTGTTCCGTCATAAAATGATAGATGTTCGAAGACCAATGATTATACGCCAAAATATATTCGTTGGATTGGTTGAGATTGAGTCCCATTTTTTGGAGTTTTTGGACAATATTGACGCGCCGAACAACGTGTTCGAAATACCGGACGTCGTGCGTCGACAAAACGGCGTCGGTCATGTTAAATATCCGCAATACATTGTTTCCTATGGGATCGTTGGATGTCATGTCACGGAGTTCCGCCGTGATGGGGTCGACGATTTGGACAGGAGGTCGTTCGCATTTATAGATTCGGGTGCCTTCGCGAATACATTGTTGTTGTTTTTGTTTGTCAAGAGGTTGCGAATGGAGATGGGGATTCAGGAGGTCGAATTCATTGCCGTAGTTGGTGAAAATAGTGTCGCGCGAAACGGTTTGCATGGTTGTCTTTTTTTTATATAGGTATGAGATTGAAATACATACAGCGCATTATTTATGTGTATTTAAAAAAAAATAAATAAAAATAATATTTTTATATTTGTTTTCTATAGAAATATTATTTTATCAAACGTTTGGAATGCATTCCAATTTTGCTCCCAAAAAACGAAATACAGAACCGTTATAGGCAATATGAGTATCGAGCGCTTTCGTGAGTGTTTTGTCGCTTATGGCCAATTGTTTAATACAGTCATATTTACACACATACTCTTTTATTAGGCAGCCATTTGTATCAAATTGCCCAACCCCTTGTTTGTATAGCACCGGTTCTCCGTGTTCTTGAACGAACTGGGCTTGTTGTTCTGAACTACATTGTTCATATAACATATACATATGGCCCTTGTAGGGAACGCGATTTTTCACGGGAGTATCAAGTGCCGATATTTTGAAGTTTTGACAAATACACGCAGATTTCCTATCTAAATATACGTTAACTATGTTTTCGTTTTCCAGTTTGGCAATGTATCCCGTGTTTTGAGGACGCGTGTGTTTTGTGGGAGCAATGTCGACCACTATATTTGGGTCCGCGTCTCGTTCCACGTATGCCCATCTGTATCCGTTATATACGGTGTTTTCTTCTATTGCCTTTACGATACTTGGTCGTTTCATTTTGAATTTGTATGCTTTTATACAATCGGCAACGGATTCGTAGGATTTATAAAGCGTCATTGTTTCTGGATTAATTTGTTGAAGTTTTTGGCCGAGAGTAACGAGAGGTGTGTTGAAATTTGTGGCGGTTTTAATGGAATGGGGTTTCGCATTTTCAATGAATTCCTTGTTGGATTTTTCTATAGAATCCATTCTATTTAATAATTGTTGTTGGGTAGACAATATTTCCTGTAAAATAACGGTGTATTCAGGCGAAAATGTTGCGTTCGAAGAAGAAGAGGCGCGCGAAATTAATAACGATTTGAGTGTATCATTTTCCGAGCGTAACGCATTTATATCGTGTTCGGTATATTCATTGAAGGTTTTGATATTAATGTTAATAAGGTTGAGCACGGTTTGATAAGATAAACAATTTCCTATATGAAATAATTCTCTTTCGGTTTCGTGTCCTGGGAGGTCGGTTACGCGATGGCCACGGATCAATTCGTGGTTATGTAAAAACGTTTCGAACTCTTTGCTTTTCTTCACGGAAAAACAATCGAGCAACACAATATCTTGACCGTATTTCGTTCTATGTTCGTTGAATCTCGCTTGAATCCCTTTGCGACTTTCCCCGATTTTTAGAACGTATTCTCCCGATTCGTAGGTATGAACTTTTATCAAATAAACAATGGCACCAATTGTGCCGAAATTGCGCAATAAATATTGTTGCCGGTCATTGGCGATGTTTGTTGCGAGTTCTTTTTTATGTTTTTGTTCCATATTTTTTAGTTCTTGTTCCAATTTATATTTTCCAGTGAGGCGAATGTCTTTGACGACTTCACATACCCAGTTTTGGAATTGTTCAGCAATGGGTTTCTTGGATCTGAATAGAATTTTATACAATCCTTTTTCCGTTAAAAAGGAAACTTCCTGTTTCCCACCGGATGTGTCAATTACGTGAGAGACTTTTTCTGTCTCATTAAATTGTTGAATATTCACTCTAATATTTGTCATCCCCAAAACTTCACCTATATCACTCACTCTAAAAAGAGGAAATTCATGTGTTCCTTTTATCACAATATCAGTGTGAAATCCGTTCGTCGTGAATGCTTTTACTACTTCCATTTTGAGGGTGTATATAGCAATAATACAACGGATTGTTTATATAGTTTAACCGATGACTTACTGGTTACCCGAAAGGGTAACCTAGGTTCCCTGAAGGGGGGCGGGACCAGAGAGACATCCACGGTAAAGGCACGACCAAAGGAACGAACATAATCAACAATCTGTACTTTCAGGACGTGATAGGTTAATCTCTAGTCCTGCTTCGTCAAAACGAAGCAGGACTTTCATTCCTCTCTGTATGGTAATCATCCTAGAACTAGGATGATTACCGAACCAGACATTAATTCATCGAATTTTACTCAACATATAAAATGAGTTTTGAAGTTCACAAAATAAGGGATGTAAGGTTTCCTTACATCCTTTGGTTCCGTTCATACCACTGGTTGTATGCTGTGAATAAATAACAAATATATTCAAAAATTCATTACTGATGTCTGTAACGAGGCTGTCCTAGATTTAGGACAGCCTCGTTACAGAGAGGAGCGGAAACCCTGCTTCGTTTTAAAACGAAGCAGGACTGGACGCTGAAATATTTGTATTGACATTTATACAAATATTACATTTTTATGGTGTTTTTATTACGAGAAAAAAATATATAAAAAATAAAAAAAAACGGTGTGAGCGTTTAGTTAGAATCTCTTCTACCCCTACGTTTCCCTAGGGGGATGGACTGTATCTTAACCCGACTCTGGTTGATTAGACCTTCTTTGTCGAGCGACTGCCGTTCAGTCTCTGACGCCCTATCATATCCTATCATAGCGGACTTAGACAGTAAGCATGCGGATTGCCCAATCCTCAACATTGTTACTATACCCGAGTTCTGTTCTCGGCCATGTGAAGGTTTCCCATACACACTTAGTAGTTGAGGCTCTAAGGGGTTCCCCGAACAACAAGCAATCTTGCCTTGATACCACTGTATCAAGACTAACAACTGACTATAATAATATTCCAGGAGTCAAACTGAAGTTTCCACCAACATGGCCTGGTTGTTGGTGGCAGGTTGTTTTTCTGCACTATTCTTAATCAAAAATATCCACATCGTGTTTACCATATGAATATAATTAATTAACGTCAATGCGACGCCGGCCATGCCTGACATGACACGGAGGACGTTATAATTTTTCGCGTACACGCGAACCTTGGCAGTGGCAGTGCCAGACACGGTGGGACTGGACAAGACCAACTGGAGGACAGCGTTGTCAATGCGAGAGAAGTTGCAGCTGCCGCTGGGCTGATGCTCTTCAGGACGCAAAGCAAAGGAGTAGACGTTGATACCAGTGTCGGGGTGGCGAGTGTGGTGCTGGTAGGGTTGGACAACGTCGAAGTAGGAACCTTCACGCTCAGAGAAGCGGTCCTGGCCGTTCAACTGCAACTTGGCAGTGACGACGGGGTTCTCGCCCCAGCAGTGCATGTCGAGGGCAGTCTCGGCCAACACGAAGGTGCCAGCGTCAGAGACGGAGGAACCAGTGGCAATTCCACCAGAGCCCTTGGTGAAGGCATACTGGTCAGTAGAAGCCCATGCAGCAGGGCTGGGGGCGGACGCAACGTCGATGGCACCAGCCATCTCGAAGAGGCCAGAACCAGTGATGAAGTTGCCAACACCGGCGGTTTCATCGGGGCCACCGAACGCGTGGATGGCGTTGGGCAAGGCATCGATGGCATCGGTGTAGTTGAAAGGCTGGGCACCGAGGGTCTTGTAGAGGACTTGGCCACCCTCCAAAGAAGAGCAGTAGTCAACGTTGGAATCGGGCTGGACAACCCAGATGAGCTCCTTGCAGGGGTGGTTGAAGTTGAGCTTGATCTTGTTACTGGAAGAACCGACAGACTCGTCACCAGTGAATTGGAGCTGCTCAATCAAATATTCGTGGGGGTTCTGGGCGAACTTGCGGCGCTCGTCGGTGTCGAGGAAGATGTAGTCGACATACAAAGAGGCAGCCACGAGGGACTGCTGGTAAGCATTAGTGCAGGCCTGAGAACTCTGAGACTGGGTGAGAGACTTGACGGCCCACAAGCATTCACCGATGGGGCGAATGTCGAGGTTGATCTTGACTTCGTGATACTGCAAGGCGATCAAAGGGAGAGCCAAACCAGGGTTCACGCAGAACCAGAACTGGAGAGGAATGTACAAAGTGGTCTCAGGCAAGGCGTTGCGGGGAGCGCAAACCTGGTTGGGGCCACTGGAAGAGGCGCAGGGACCATTGACGGCCTCGAACTTGGGGTCAGTGATGTAGGTCAACTGGGTGGTGTGACCAATCATCTTGTAGTAACCCTTCTGTTGTTCAGAGGTCATGGTGAGCTGGTTCCAGATGTGCATAGAGTCACCGTATTGGCGATCGATGCGCTGGCCACCAATCTCGATTTCAACTTGGGAGATGAGCTGTTCGCCGGGGAAATCCAACCAACGGGCATACACACCATCATCCGAAGATTGCTTCATACCCTGGTTGATTTCAGGGAGAGTCACCTGGAGGTAGGTGCGGTAAGCCATATCACCGTTGCGACTGATGGTGCAGGTGACGCGGCGACCGAAATCGGCCTGACCATTGAAGGTCTGCTCGATGGATTCCATAGCGAAGTTAGTGTGTCTGCGGTAAGACACCTTCCAGAAAGTGATCTCAGGAGTTCCGGTCAAGAAAACATCCTGGGCACCGTAGGCGACAAGTTGCATAAGAGCTCCTCCCATTTTTTGTTTATGTTTGTATTTTATATAATTTGGCTAAACATTTTATATTCAATCCAAACGAATGACATTACCTTCATAAATGTATTTTTTCTATAAAAAATGAATTTATGCTACCTTCTCATAATTTACTATAGGAATTTTTGTTGTTTTTTGATTTTTTTTTATTTTTTAAATTTTTAATCGGTATTTGATTCAGTGGATTCGACCGATTCGTTGGCTTTTCTCAACATTTCGGCGTGAATGTTGGCGGCGTCTTTTTCGGCCACTTCTCTCTCTTCGAAATCGACTTGTTCCTTGACGCCGATGAGGTTGCCATTGTCGTCCATGGTTTGGGTCAACACGTTGCCGGATTTGGTGGCTTTAGCAATATTGTCCTCAATGGCCTTCTTCTTGGCTTCCTTGACACGATTCTCGAACTCCTGCTTCGCCTTCTCTTCGTTCTTTATCTTTTCCTTTTGTAATTGATTCAACTCCTCCTCCAAGAACTCAACACGACCCGTCTTGTAAGCATCGGGGTCCCACGCCACCCATACACCCGCGGGGCCAACCGTGATGTCGTGATACGGGTCGCCGTCGCGCAACTTCTTACAGTGATTTTCCGCCTCTTCTTGCGTGGCGAAAACACCGCGAAATTTAAGACCGCGCGTCGATGTCTGGAAAGCGTGTTCTCTCGCGAATTGTTGATTCAATGCATCCTCATTCTTGTCCAAGAACGTCTTCCAATCGTCATCCACGTTTCCTTCGGCCTTCAGTTTAGCGGATTCTTCTTTCAAAAAATCGCCATAGTCCGCCATCACCTTGTCCACCTTCAAATTATACTTATAGGAAACAAAGTTTAGGAAATCCGAGAACTTCGACATCGATTTGGTGAAATCCCATTGCTCCACGAACTTCTCAAATAAATACTGTTCACGCTTCTTCAAAATCTTCTCTGGACTCACGAAAGAAGCACAGAAGAACTTTTGACCCGCCAAGGGAGGGTCTTCGTCCAACAAATCAATGTATTTAGGATTCGCGGAACCGTCGGGGAGTTGTTTTCTTTCAAAGGCGGTGTGGGAAGACATCGGGAATATTTTAGCCAAAATGAATTGTGATAATCTATATTTTGGCCTCCCGTTTAAGTTATTTTAGGAGAAAAATAACACATTACAAATCGCATTTCCGAAAAATATTTTATTGAACTATATTATAAAAACATATACCATATAATGTTCGGTCTCGGTGAAATCGTCAAGCGCGCTATTAAGTATATCATTGAAGGTTTGGTTGTTGCTATTGCTGCTTACGCCATCCCCAAGAGAGACAAGCTCAATGTCGAGGAACTCGTCATCATCGGTTTAGTGGCTGCCGCCACTTTCGCCGTCTTGGACGTGTTCGTTCCTGCCATGGGTTCTTCTGCTAGAAACGGTGCTGGTCTCGGCATCGGTTTCAACTTGGTCCGTTTCCCCGGTGGATTCTAATGTCCAGTCCTGTTTCGTTAAAACGAAGCAGGGCTTCCATTCGTCGCTGTATGGGAACTGTCCCAGAACTGGGACAGTTTCCGGACCAGACGCTAAAGAATTTGATATGTCATTGTTTTGTTTTCATAACGATATATCAAATATTTCTTTTATAAAATTAATTTGTTCCAGGAATAGCGTCAATATCCAAAAACCATTTCTTGACTTGGTCCATATTCAATTTGCCCGATTTTAGCAAAAATTGTTTGAACATAGGAAATTCCAATTGAGCTTGAGGCGTATGTTTATGTACGTGACGCGCGATCATTTTATATAAGGTAAATCCGGGCCAGCGTTCTTCGCCATTCGGACGTTCAACGATATTTTTACCAATGTCGTCCGTGCACCAACGATTCACCGTATCGAAAATCTGTTTGTCTGTGTGTTTTTCGTCTAAAAATCCGTAGATGGACGACCCTAATCTAGCCAAATCGAAACTGAAATTTGGGTCGATTCTGGGTTTTGCTGGATTAAAATAGGGTTCGCAATTATATTGGCCATATGCGTCGGCGCCTTTGGAATAACTGTCGCTACAATAGATTTCGCCGTTGAACCGATAAATGCTTCTCCCAAAATCGATGATTTTGAAAATACGACCGTAAGTGGGGACTTTGTAAATGCGACCATTGTATTTATAATATACAAATTCGGTGACGGTTTCTTTATAGAGAATATTGTTTGTATGGAGATCATTGTGTGTAAATTGGAACGCTTTTTGGTATGTAATCAGCGTCATGATAATTTGCATAAAGGTCGCGGCAAATACTTCCGGGGTATCCAACACATTATCGACAAACAGTTGATCGAGCGTCGCCACACATTTTTCCATGAAAATCAATTGAACTGGAAATTTGTGAATGAACGAATATATATTGGATTCTCCCAATTCCGAACTTTCAATAGAAGAATCCATATCGGATTCGGAACCCATCTCGTCGTCGTCGTCGTTGTTGTCCTTGTCGTCGTGTTTTGCATCTGAATCCAACATATGTTTGTTGTCGTCGACGTCGTCGACGTCGGATAAGTCCGAATCGTCGTCGGACGAACTATCACAAGAAGACGCCGTGTCTTTTTTGCTTTCATAAACAAGTTCTTTCGATTCTTTTTCCGAACAACGTTTCGTTTCCAACAACGGTGCGTCTTTGCTTTCTGCAATCGACTTCAGACACGAAGAATCACCACCGCCATCTAACGTTTCAAAATCCAATTCGATTTTTTCATCGGCAATGTCGTCGAATTTTATGGGACACCGGTTTGCTCTGGACCCAACGTCCATATATTCGTTTGCATGTCGTTGCGACACAACAAATCGTTTCCCCAAATTTTCATTGAAAAATGGAATCGAATAGAGATAACTTAAATCGTCCGTCACGTCCACTTTAAACACGTCCTGTATTCCTAAACAAATACCGTAAAAATCCACTGCATTATACACATTATACTTGTGTTTCAATTTCCCCGCCAAATAACTGAAAAATGCGTCAACGTAACAAGAGTTCGAGGGGTCGTTTATTTTTTTATGAAGTCGCGATGCACGTTCACTGTTGTCCGAAGTGGTATTGCCACCATATTGAGGCAACGCACAAATATTGTTCCCGTATTTTTCGTATTTCCCGCATAAATAATGGAAGGGATCGACAATGGGAGAACTTTTCACGTGGATTTCATCAAACTCGATTTTGCTTTTTTTGTTCGATGAATGGACGGCATAATTCCCCGAAATATAATAATCGCTATTGAGTCCGACCAAATTGTAGTTTTTTTCATTTAAGACAAATATCCTATCGTAAATGGGCGAATAATTTTGCGCCGACGAAATGCGATAGGGATTAAAATTGTGTTCGGATTCCTCGGCGTGTTCCTCCATATTCGATTCTTTCAACATTTTGTCGTAATTGTCGGCTAAACCCGACAAATTCGGCAAAGATATTTTACGGTAATTTAATTCAATCAATTTAGAGGAGGACATGATTCTATTCTTTGCTATTACAGACGTTCGCTATATTTAGCTGGAAACAATATTATTTCGTTGTTTGAACGACAACACCTCTTTTCGGTATTATTTCGTTTGTTTTAATTCAAAATATATATTTATATGAATCTATATTACATTGTTTAGGTAATTTTTGCATTTACTTATTAAAAAAAAAATAAAAAGAATGAATCTCGACCTTAAAAAATTCGATATGCGGTCGATTACCTTCGACCCCAATGAAAACAAAGGTCCCGTGATCGTGTTGATTGGACGACGCGACACGGGCAAATCGTATTTGGTCCGCGATTTGCTGTACCATCATCAAGACATTCCTGTGGGAATGGTGATTTCCGGGACGGAAGCCGGAAACGGATTTTATAGCTCCCACGTGCCTAAATTGTTTATCCACGAAGAATACAACACGGTGTTGATTGAAAAAATCCTGCGTCGTCAAAAAGCCGTGCTGAAACAGGTGGCCAAAGAGAAAGAGGAATACCGTCGCGCGACCACGGACCCTCGCACGTTCGTCATATTGGACGATTGTCTCTATGACCAGTCGTGGACCCGCGACAAAATGATGCGTCTCCTTTTCATGAACGGACGCCATTGGAAAGTAATGTTGATTATTACCATGCAGTATCCTTTAGGCATTCCTCCCAATTTGCGAACCAACATTGACTACGTGTTCATTTTGCGCGAACCATATTTGACCAATCGAAAACGTATTTGGGAGAATTATGCGAGTATGTTTCCCACTCTCGAATTGTTTTGTTCGGTGATGGACCAGACGACCGAAAACTACGAGTGTCTAGTCATCAACAACAATGCGAAGACGAGCAAAATCGGCGATCAAATATTTTGGTATCGTGCCGAGAACCGTCCCGATTTCCGGCTGGGTAGCCAGGAATTCTGGGACAAATCCAAAGAATTGTGTAGCGACGACGACGAGGAGTTCGACCCGACCAAAATGAAGAAAAAGAGTGCAGCTGCACAGCAAGTTAGCGTGCGTAAAAATCGATAAGGTAGATTCCTCTATAGAAATTTATATTCATTGAAAAAAAAAACGATGGAAAATTCGGTTTTAATTGCGATTGGGGCCACTCTCCTTTTTTGTTTCTATAAATTCGTTGAAATGAAATATTTAGACAAAACCGCACCGGCGAAACCTCTCAAGTATTTCGTGAGAGATGCGATTGCAGTGTTTTCTTGTGTGATGTGCGCCACTCTTTTTTATACGAGCAACAACGATACTATACAGGATATTGTGAGCACGATCACGGAAACGAAAGCCGCCATAGCTCCTCTTACCGGGGGAGCAGGAGCAGGAGCGCAAGTTTTCACCGATGAACCTGGGTTCTAATGTCCATTCCGCAAATGCGGAATGGACAGGGTTTTTTTTATAATGTCCGATTTGGGACACCAAATCGGACAACAAAAACAAAAACAAAAACAAATATAAATGTTATATCCTAAAATATATTATTTATATCACCATCACCATTATTTACAACATTGTAAAACTTCCTATAGGAATTTTGTGTATTTATTCAACAAACAACAAACAACAAAAATGACTTCCGTTTTTTCTTCGTCGTCTCTCGAACAAGTCAAATCCAAGATTGAAAAAATGGACAAAACGAAACACATCGAAGTTCTGAAAATCCTCAAAAAGTATCCGGATATCCGTCTGAGCGAAAACAAGAGTGGCGTGTTCATGAACCTCTCGTATTTGCCCAAAGAATCCATTGTCGACCTACAAAAATACATCGAATACGTCGACCAACAAGAATTGTCCATTCTCTCCGTCGAATCACAGAAAATTGAATACCAGAAAACCTATTTTGACAAAGTAAATAAAGAAGAAGAAGCCAATATATCTTAAAATGAATTCCAATATGTATTCTCTATTGAACGACACCGTATACGGACATCACGCCGTCGATACGGTGTTGGATGAACTGAAACAATATATGTATACTCCCGAAAAAAAACAAAAAATGGATTCCACCCATTCTCCCCAAAACCCCGAAAAACATTCCCCTGAGGATTTTTCGACCGACCCTTTTCAATCTCTCTTAACTTCCCATTCGGACTCAAAAAATGATTCCCAGCACGAAACACAAAATATTCCTATGGTGGCGAAGCCTGCCCCGGCAACACGTGGTCCACCCCCGCGATGGCCCGTCGAACAGTCTCTCTTTTGGTCGATTTTCATTGCGGTCAAGGGATACGGGGAATATTTGCGCGAACAACGGCGCGCGGCCAATGTGTGGATTGAGGAGCGATTGAAAATCGTCGACCAATTGAAGCAGGCTCCCAGAAAAATGAAAGAGTCGAATCACAAATTGACGCTCGAATCCATCCAGGCTCTGTTCAGTTCGGCGCTCACGTCGCGTCAAGACAAGGAAGAGGATGCCATCCTGTATTCCGCCTTTTATAATGTTCCTATCGTGATCTTGTATGATAAGACGGCGGTTGTATTTGACCATTCCGGAACGGAAACCACGTCCACCATTTATTTACAGGCGCGAGCCACGGAGAAAATACGTGGAGGACACGGGCCACAAGGACAACGTCGTATTATAGACTATTCGTTGGTGGATGCGACCGTAGTTGACGTGAATATGGAAAATCGATTTATTGTCGACAATCTGGGAAGTGGATTGAAAGGCATATCGACGTATAAGACGGACGTGTTGCGCGAACTTTATTTGAAATTTGTGGCGAAAGACAACGACGACGCAAAGAAAACCAAACCGGAAATGTATGAAGAAATGCGGAAATTTGTTGCTATCGACCGTTGTTTTATTTGATGTCCGATTTGCTGTCCGATTTGCTGTCCGATTTGCTGTCCGATTTGCTAACGCAAATCGGACAAGAGACGTGACAATTGTTTTTTTTTATTTATCCTGTCCGATTTGCTAACGCAAATCGGACAGCAAATCGGACAATCGGACAAAAAATTGAATACAAATATAGGTAAAAATAATATGAAATTATACTATATAATCTCTTATTATTAAAAAAAAATCCCGTTATTATTTTATTACGCAACAAAATGACTGAATCAACCAGTGACCCCAAAAAGGAAATGATGGAAATGTTGCGGTTTTATTTAGCGAGTAACCCGGCTGTTCCGGACAAACGCAAAACGGCCGAGCTCGAAATCCGGTTTCGCGGATTGAATGGTGGCCCCCTTTCGAAAACGGAATACGAAAATGTGGTCCAGCATTTGAAATTCATCGGTTTTTCTCCCGATTCCACGGAAGGCATCAATATGTTGCGTGTTCAACCGCAATACAAAGACGCCAAAATGGGCACTCTGCGACTGTCCAATATTCGCGCGGAAATCAAGACCACCAAACTCGTCCAGGAATATTGCCGCACAAACAGCATTCAGTCCATTATCCAAACCATCGCGTCGTCGTCGTCAAACACAGGAGACGACCGCCTCTTGTTCACACAGAAAACCCCGATCCCCATTCAACCCGAAAACCCCACCGGTCCCAAAATGCGTCCAGTCGATTTCAAAGACCTCAATTTCCGCGTGGCATTCCAATATGAACGCATCTATAGCGAAAATTTCGATACGGTCCGAAATATGATTGAAACGCGCACATGGGCCGATTCGAAAAAAGTGTTTCGCCATATGAATCGCGTCCGTTTCTCTCATCCCGATTATCCCTTTTTCGTCGATTTAAGCATGTTGCGCACGTCTCCCAAATCCGGCAATATTATGATACCCTACTACACGGTCCAGGACGCGAATTTGTTCGACCGTCCCGTCTCCTACGAAGTCGAAATGGAAATCGACAACATGCGCGTCGGCACAAACACGCCGTTCAATACTCCCGACAAATTGGTCGACGCCATCCGCAAAGTCGCACGCATCGTGATGAGTGCCATCCAACAAACCAATTATCCTATAGGAAACATGGAATATGTGGGCGTCCAACACGCGTATTTGCGACTGTTACACGGCGCAAAATACGAAGTGGAGAATCACCGCTTGTTGCCGCGCGATTTTGTCGGTCCCTCCTCGAAAACACTTCAAATCGAAAACATAAGTGACGAACCCGAATCGAAAGTCCCTTGTATTCGGCGCGATTATACCGTGACGGACAAAGCCGACGGCGACCGCAAATTGCTCTATGTGAGCGAAAGTGGGAAATTGTATTTCATCGATACGAATATGCGCGTCCAATTTACGGGCGCAAAAACCAAAGAGAAGAAACTGTTCGCGAGTTTGTTTGACGGAGAACACATCAAATTCGATAAGAATGGGAAATACATCAATTTGTATGCAGCATTCGATGTCTATTACGTGAACAAAAAATCGATGCGCGAATACCCTTTTGTTTCACAAGAGCAAGAGCAAGAGCAAGGACAACAAATCAGTCGTCTTAGCATTTTGAATATGACGCTGGAATTGATTCAACCGGAAATGGACGCGAAACCGATTCAACTGGCGCCTGTGGAGAAAATCTGGGAGAAAGTCTTGTCGGAGAAACACAAAGCCTATTATTGGTATAACGTCAAAACAAACGAACGTTTTTGGGAAGGCGCCGTTCCTCCCGAAACACAAAAAATCATCGACGCGAATGTGCGCGATGCGTCGAGACCCGCGACGGTCTCTTGTCCGTTCCGCATTCAGGCCAAACAATTCTATATCGGCACAGAGGAAAAAGACACGGGTGGAACAGGAGTTGGAACGAGTGGCCAGACCATTTTCCAGGCGTGTAACAAAATCCTCCATTCCTTGTTTGAATACAACACCGATGGTCTCATTTTCACACCCACCAAATATGGCGTCGGAGGCAACGACGACCAACCCGTCGGCCCGCTCACCAAAATCACGTGGGGGCTCTCATTTAAATGGAAACCCGCCGAATACAACACCATCGATTTCCTGGTCCGCGTCAAAAAAGACGAAACTGGAAAAGACGTGGTCGGTGTGTTATACGACGAATCGAATACGGTCCACCAATACAAAACCCTCCTTCTCCACGTCGGCTACGACGAGAAACTCCACGGATATTATAACCCCTTTGAACAGTTGCTGAAAGGCGAATACAAAGTGGCCGGGCGCAACGAACCGACCGAAGACGACGACGAGGCCGTTTCCAAATACACGGCGCGGCCCTTCGTTCCATCCGACCCCTTCGACGAGCAAGCCGCGTTGTGTAATGTCCGCATCGACGCGAATTATTACCACAACGACGACGCGCGGATGTATACGGAAGACGGGCAGCCGTTCGAAGAGAACATGGTGGTCGAGTTTAAATACGACGCCGAACGCAAAGGAGCCTGGCGCTGGGTGCCGATTCGCGTCCGTTATGACAAGACGGCGCAAATGCGCAATGTGGCGCCGAACAAACCTCCCAAAATCACGGCCAACGATTATTTGACGGCAAACAGCAATTGGTATTCGATCCATCATCCCATTACCGAAGAAATGATCACGAGAGGCCCCGACCCCGCGAACAATGTTCCTATAGACGAAACGGTGTATTATACACGCCGTTCAGCGCGGAGCGAATCGACCACGCGCGCGCTTCGCGATTTCCATAATTTGTATATAAAAACGCGATTGATTCGCGGAACGACGCAGAAAAACGACAGTCTCATTGATTTCGCGGTGGGTCGCGCCGGCGATTTGGCGAAATGGCGCACGTCCGGTGTGCGGTTCGTGCTCGGCATCGATGTCAGCAAAGACAACATCATGCACAAGACGGACGGAGCGTGTGTCCGGTATTTGAACGACGTGGCCAAATTCCCGCGCCTGTTCGACGGCGTGTTCTTCGTGGGAAACAGCGCGCTCAATATTCGAAACGGGGACGCGTTCACCACGCATAAGGAGAAGAAATTGACACAGGCCATTTTCGGTGAAGGCGCGAAAGTCCGCGACGAATTGGGGCCGATGGTGTATCGCAACTACGGCGCCGGAAAAGACGGGTTTCACGTGGCGTCGTGTCAGTTCGCCCTCCACTATTTCTTCGAAAACATACGCACTCTCCACGGATTCGCACGCAATGTCGCCGAATGCACGCGGCTCGGCGGCACCTTCATCGGCACGTGCTGGGACGGCAAACAAGTCTTCGACCTTCTCAAGAAAAAAACCGAAGGCGAATCGCATCTGATCATGGGGCCCGACGGCGACAAAATGCTCGAAATCGTGAAATCCTATAGCGAATCGGGATTCCCCGACGACGAACTATCGTTGGGCTATAGAGTCAATGTGTATCAGGAGAGCATTGGACAATACATTCCGGAATATTTGGTCAATTTCGATTTCTTTGTCCGGTTGATGGAGAATTATGGATTCATTCCCTTGGAACAGGAGGATTTAGCGAAAACGGGGTTGCCAAGCAGCAATGCGTCGTTCGAACAATTATACCAAGCGATGCGTCAAGAGATGCGCAAAAACCCGAACATTCGCTATGGCTCGGCCGCGGAAATGACGGAGGAAGAAAAGACGATTTCGTTTTTGAATCGGTATTTCGTGTTCAAGAAGGTGCGCAATGTGTCTGCCGAGAAAATCGCCAAATTGTTGAAACTGCCTATTGCTGCCACTGTCTCCGAGTCCGACGTTGGTGAATTCGCGGAGGAGAGCGACGAATTGGCCAACGTGACGAAAACAATGAAGAAGAAACGGACGTTAAAAGAACGCGAGGACGCAGAAGAAAAGGAGCAAGAAGAGAAGAATTCGTGGATACGTAAAGTGGTCGGAAATCACGTAGTCACCATAGACAAATATGACCCGGTGACGGAAGACGTCGACCTTGAAGCAATGGATCTGACGATTGTTTCTTCGAGAGCGGAGGAGGAAGAAGAAGAGTCCCCACATATTCAATTGAAACCTGCGATTGCTACAGTCCCGAAAATCGTTCGGACCGGGAAAAAAATAGTTATGCCCACTAAATAACAAATAAAAATTTATACAAATAATTATGTTTTAGTGTTTTTTTTGTTTTTTTTTTCTGTCTCTTGTTTTTTTCTGTCCGTTTTGTGGGTAACAAAACGGACATTAGGATTTCCAGTGTTTGCCGCAATCCAGGCAAGTGACGAAAATGGTGGCCGGTTCATCCGCGGAACGCGTCTGCATTTCGTAATAGGTACAATTTTTCTTATGGCACTTTTTACAAGTAAACATATCCGTGGATGCACCGATTCTCTTGTCGTATTTGGAAGCGTCGCGTTTCTGTTTTTGTTCAATCAATACGCGCCAATGATCGGGATTGAATTCCTGGTGCGTCATATAGGCAAATGTATGGGGGGCGATTTCTCCACTTACCAAATGATGAACGAGAGATGGATTGGTCGATAAATTCGTAAATACGGATTTCAGTCGGTCCATGTAAATACGGACAAACGCGGGGTTCTCCCATTTCTTCACGATTTTCTTGGAAGTGGCTTCTTTGATGGTATAATTGAAAATACCGACTTCGACGTTGAGCGCCAGTTTGTTGTCCATAAATAGTTTGGAGAATTGGTTCGTGATGCCTTCACGGAACGATTTCGGGTTTTCAATCGATTGCATTGTTTTTTTTGTTGGTTTAGAAAATAGAGAAAATAGAGATATAATGAATTAAAATGGAATTATATCTATATTCATTTTTTTAGGATGTTTTTGGTTCAATTTTTACTTATGATATTCTTCGTAGGTGAGTTCCGAAGAACAGTCTAAATATTCCGGATTCTTTTCTTCGGCCACAAGTTCTTCTATTTTGGAATTCGATTTGGATTCTTTGACTTTTGGTTCGCGCTTCTTACGTTCCTTCTTTTCATTTGTTTTTGTTTTTTCATTTGTTTTTTCCACCTTTTGTTTCTCTTGTCCTTGAACCTTTGTGCTTTTCGCTTGTTTGGCCGACGATTTCTTTTTCGGTTCAACATAACTATCGTCGCTCATCTCGTCCTCCTCGTCCTCAATTTCGTCGTCGTCCACAATAAAATCGTCTTTCACGTATCCATGTTTCGTTGTCTGGATTTTCACCGGTTTCCCCAACTCCTTCTCTAACTCCCGTTCCATTTGCTCGATTTCGTCGTCGGTTTCCATGTCGTCCTCGTCGCCCAAATTTTCCGCTACATCCTCGAACCCGCCAAACAAAAACTCATAAAATTTTGACCATTGGTCCGGCGTCAAATCCGCGGGTTGACCCGCGCGGACCCCGACGAGAACACACGCCCCGAAAAACAGCGTCGCATCGACAGGCGGCGGGAAATCGTATTTGTTTTCGCCCCCGGCTTTCCCCGTCGCTTTCGCGAACAATAGGACTTTGTGTTCGACGCCCTCCACGTTGACGGCCCACGACGTCTGTAATTTGAACCCCTCCGACGATTTGAACCCGGCCTTCTTATACAATTCGGATTCGACGTAATCCTTGATTTTGAGAGACCGAATTTCTCCCGTCTTTTCCACAATCAATACATTTACAGATGGCATTTTTTTTTGGTTTGTGTTTATTTTTTCCTTAAAACAAATATTCTTATAGCGAATTTTTTTTTATAAATTGTTCTATAGGAATATTTAAATTGTTTCGCAAAAAGTATTTATAGCCATTGTGTATTGTATTGTATTGTATTGTTTATTCTCCACAAACAAAATGTCGAAATCTCCGTATAAGATCTATATGAACAACTATATCGGATATACGGTGTATCTATACATGGACAATGGCCGAGACATTTCCGGGGATTTGGTATGGATATCCAATACGTGTATGTGTGTTTGTGTAAAGGGCATAAAACACGTAGTGGCCACAGACAATGTATATTCGGGCATTGTTTTCATCCGGGGCGAGAGACATTTTTTCATATAAAATTTGTTTTCCCCAAAGACGTGAAAAACCGTTTAAACCCAATCTAAATTGTTCTATTTATATTCCACACTATAGAAAAAAAAATGTCCACTAAAACAAAAAATTCGAAAAAAGCGGCGGCAAAGGATCAGGACCCGGTGGTCATTCCGGAAAATTTCGCGACAACGATCCGCGACTTTTTAGCCGATTTGAGTGCCACTTTCCCCGAATACGCGCATATGTGGGCGAAATGGACCCATCTGGACGGCAATACCACCGTCGAATTATTTACCTATATTTCCAAAGTGTATCCCGAACGTTTTTTCGACATTTTGTATCAGAACGACGAAATCTTCCAGTCAAACAGTGAAACGGAAACGCGGTTTTTGCCCGACGTCGATTTTCGTCTGTTGTTCCAGTGCGACGGCGTGAGTGAGAAAACACGAGAGGCGATATGGAAATATTTACAGTTGATATTGATGACGATTTTGAAGTCGGTGAAAAACAAGGTCCATTTCGGCGACGCGGCCAATATGTTCGATGGTGTGGACGAAACGGTTTTACAGGACAAATTGAAGGAAACAATGGAAGGGATTGGCGAATTTTTCAAAGGATTGAATATTCCGGAATCGGGGCAAGGAGGAGGAGATATGGGCGCCAAATTCGCCGAAGCGGCGGAAAATATGGAGAAAATGTTTGAAGAATTTGCCGACCAACCATCTGGTCCTGAATCGGCGGAACAATCCAATTCCAATTCCAATTCGAATCCCTATATGAATATGCCTGGAGCCGAAGAAATCAACGAGCATTTGAAAGGATTGTTCGATGGCAAAATCGGGAGTTTAGCAAAAGAATTGGCCGAGGAAATCGCGAAAGACGTCGAACATTTGTTTGACGACGAAATTGGAACGAATCCAAACGCAAATGGAAACAAAAAGCCGGACATTGAATCGACGCAGGATCTCTTGAAAAAAATGATGCGTAATCCGAAAAAGATGATGGATTTGATGAAAACGATCGGCACCAAAATCCAGAACAAGATGAAATCGGGAGAAATTTCGGAGGAGGAAATCATGAAAGAAGCGAGCGAATTGATGGGGAAAATGAAAGGTTTAGGTGGCAAAGCAGGCAAAGGGCAGTTCGCCGAAATCATGAAGAATATGGCCAACGTGATGGGGCAATCAGGAAAAGGCGCTAAATTCAATGCCGGAGCGTTCCAAAAGATGGAGCGCCAATTCGCGGCCAAAGAACGTATGCAAAGTAAATTGGAGGCGAAGAAGCTCGAATCCACGGGCGATCCGACACGCAAAGTGTTCCGCATGGACGATAGAGAAGAACAACAACATTCGTCGATTCAATCGAATCCAAACGCGCTGAACGACGAGGAATTGGAACAACTTTTTAGTAAAGACAAGAGTTCTAATAAAAAGGCAAAAAAACAGAAAAAATAGACACACCTACCAAACGCCAAATGCCATGTCTCTGACTATGTTGTCGAAATAGCCAATGTCTTTCTCTTCCGTTTCGTAAAATCGGTCTAAATTCTTCCAAGAAATCGAATACAACAGAGAAACACTGTCGCGGACATTATTTGTGATATAATAATTTCCGTCGCCTGATTTATATAAACTGACCGGGTCTTGAATGGTGAGAGGGTCCTTGTCCATAAGAATATTTTCCCTATAGACCAATTCTTTTTTCATATTTGGACGTTCGTGCCAAGAATTCAACTTTTCGGTGGGTCCTCCCAAATACATAATGGGTTTAGACACATAACGCAGTTTCCAAGACGCGGTGTCTAATACAACCATGTGTGTATAATGTTCGAAATTCCCATTTTTAAATATTCGCGAATGGCATCCTCCGATGTAATGTTGTTGGTCTTCCATTGGAAGCAAGTTGCTTCCGCCTCTCAAATATGTGTTGCTCGTGTTAAAAGGAAGTTCGTTTAGGGGAATTTGCGAAAATATGATTTCGCACAGTCCGTCTTGATTGAAATCGTATTTGAGAACAATGAGAGGGTCGAAATTATAGACAAAATACAATTCACCGTTTTTGACGAACGGCGCCCAGTTTTTTTCGATTCGGTTTTTTGGCACATTTTGTATTTGTAAAAACACCGGATTCCAATTGTCGAATTCCGTGATCGCCAAACAATAATTCTGGTGTTCAAAAGGAGAAAACACAATCATCAACACGTAGACTTTTTCTCCCAAAATGAAAATACGGGGGTCACTCGCATCAATGTCGAACCCACAATTGCGGACGGTCGAATCGTCGCTACGTTGAAATGTCAGCCCATTTTTCTCGTAAATGTTCGTTCTTTCGCAACTATACGTGACTCCGTTCAATTCCGTGACCGCCTTGAACATACTAAATGTTGAATGTGGTGTATCGCCGGTGATGTTTTTAATGTATTTGGTGTGTATGTCCTTCGCATAACGATTAAGAAAGGATTCGGGAATATATTGTTGTTTCACGATACCGCTGATTTGGTTGTCGCGAATGTGTAAATGTCCCAATTTCATGCCGTTTTTCAGTTCTATAGCGTTGAAAATACAAATGGCACGTTCTGTATAACCACCGATGGTTCCAAATTGCGTGTAATTTCTCGAGGGCATATCGCGACTCAAATAGATTTCGTCCACCAATTTTTCCATCCAGCTGCACAATTTTTTATAGACGGCGACTGGATACACGTTCGTTTGCCATAAAGTGATAGGCATGGATTCGAAATCGGACATTTGAATGTTGGTCCCGAAATGTCGATTGTAACTGTCCATTAAAAAATCGTAGTCACAGAATTCGCGAAACATCAAATCGTGCCATTTGCCGTTGTCCACAATGTTTCTTCCGGCGGGCAATGCGTAAATGGTTGAACTGTCTAAATGCGTCAGGTCTGACGTCATAATCATATCGTATTGCATAAATCCGACGTATTCGTAATTCGCGTAAAGATTGTTCCAATACGCGTGGAGATACACGGAGGTTTCCATGTATCCTCTCTTCTGTAAAAAAGGGTCGTATTTTGCCAATTCGTGTTCCATAATAATATTCCTATGGCCGTTCGCCGATTTAGCATACGTTTCGTTCACTCCAAAATAAATGGCGCTATTTACATATTGTTCGAGAGGTTTGTGGAATACACAGAAAAGCACCAGTTTCGGATTTTGATTCATTTGTTTTTTTTTAATGTTTTTGTTGTGTGAGTGTGTGTGTGTTGTATATAAATGATTGATTATATAAAAAAAAGTAAAATATATACGCATATTATAAATGCTTAAATATATTAATTTGCCCATATTTTTAGCGAGTTTCGCTATAGGAATGTTGTTTGTTTACTTGTATGCTGACGACAAACGCACGATTTTGGTCTATCCCAGACCAGATAATGTGGGAGAATTGGAATATCGCGATCCCACGGGGGCTTGTTTTTATTTCAAACAGACGGAAGTTGAATGCCCGACCGACGAAACGAAAATCGCCAAGTTCCCGGCACAAGGTTGAGTAGAAACCGGGCACAAGGTTGAGTAGAAACCGGGCACAAGGTTGAGTAGAACCAGATTTTTTTTTTGAAACAAAGTTTCGGAAAATAATGTCGCTATTTTTTAAAGACGATTTATTTTAAAAAAATAACGAAAAATGCGAATTCGAAATCTACTCAATTCTGAAATTGGCAAAGCGTTCATGTCTATTTTGCTCGGTCTCGGTTTAGCCACTTTCTTCCGCGAAGTATGTGAAGAGAAAAACTGTATTCGGTTCAAAGGCCCCATTTTGAGCGACATTGACGGTCGCGTGTATAAACACGGCGACAAATGTTACCGCTACGACACCCAATCCTCGGGCACGTGTAGCGCCGATCCCAATCGCAAAACTGTCGACGTCACGATGTCGAAAACGGACATTGATAAAGAGGAATCGAAAAAAGAAATGTTTTTGGCCGGCTTTCGGTAATAATCGCGGTTTAAATATGGTTTCGTATTCTATAAATTTTCCTATAGAATACAAAAAACAACAACAACAACACAATGGAAGGTTCGACACGTATTTCTGATTTACCGGATAATATCACTATGACCAGCGCAGGACCCATGGCGACCACGGGAGGAAACCCGTCCACGTCGTATTCTCCCGATTTGGATTCTCATTCCGGGCACGGTCCTGGGGGATCGAGTCCAGTCATTTCGGGATATGCTCCCTTGAATTCGCATCCCAATCCATATGGACAAGGCCCGCCGTCGCAAATGCCGCCTCCCCAACAAACGAAAATCAATGCGAATGGGTCGCAAAACAGCAACCCCTATTTGAATATGGGTGGAGGAGGAAGTTTAGGAATGGGAGGCGAAGCCAATTTGGCGGGTCCGCACGCCCATTTGCCCAATATGCCTCAGTATCCTCTACCTCAACGGGACATTCCTATGGACATTTCGGGATACATGCAAGATGAGACGATACAACCAAATTACATTCCACCTTTTTCCAGTGGTGGTGGCGGCGATAACAAATACGTCGAATCGCAAGAGGAACGCATCAAACGCCAACGAAAACTGAAGAGAGGGAAATTGTTTAGCGGAAATTGGACATTGGACGATATTATTGCCGAATTACAACAACCGATTATTGTCGCCATGTTGTTTTTCATTTTCCAATCGCCGTATATTCATTCGTCTATGGCCAAATATTTAAGTTTCATGAAACTATTCGAAGAGGATGGAAATATCAATACGTCGGGCATTTTGACGAAAAGCGTCCTATTCGGACTTTGCTATTTCGCTTGGGCTCGGTTCGTGGAATATTTGGACGTTTAACCGATGACTTACTGATTCCCCTTCAGGGAACCTGGGTTACCCTTTAGGGTAATCAGAGAGACATCCACGGTAAAGGAACGACGTCCTTTCAAGTTGCGGTTCTCTTTCTACTATTTAAAAAAAGTGAACAACGAAAATCCCATATATCCGGTGCTTGCTAATACAGCAATTATTTTTGCGATTAACCAATTTCCTCCCATATCGGTATTTCCGAATAGAGTGAATGTAATTCCGAAAAGGAAATAATTGGGGTATGTTTTTAGTAATTGCATTAACATTTGGGTTTCCGTTAATCCGTCACCCACCATAATAGCCATATTTCCACTAAATAATCCTCCCATCATACCTAAGCAATACAATTGACCAAATAACGATACATTATTACGGCCTTGAAAGAAAGACAAATATTTGCCGTCATTTGTAAGTGTGGATGCCCCAGGCACGTTGATCGTATCGACTTGAGTGAACTGTTTCCCGTCACTGAAATGGTCGTATAGCGATTTTTCGACTGAAAATAGGATGGCAGCCAATCCTCCCGCCATCAAATAAAACGACGAACCTTTCCCGGATACGCCAAAAATAAACAATTCAAAACATAGCAAACCGATGAATATTCTCCAGAAGAAATTCAAACTGGATATTGGTTTAGGGCCATTTGTCTCGCCATAAGAATACATAATTGGCAAAATACCCAAACGATATATTTCCGGTGCACCTAAGCTGGCCGCTCCCATGATAAGAACAAACATCGCAATCATATTGATGTTGTCAATTAAATTGGATGTTTCGGATTTCGTGGCAACGGCGGTCTGATTGTCCATGTCCTCTCCTTCCAATTCGCAACTAATGGACCAATCGAGAATCGATTTTCGTATTGTCGCGTTTTTGTTGGAATTCGTCACGTCGTTTCCATCGGGAAAAGACAATCCGGAGATGACGTTCGTGTATATGGTGGTTCCGTCGGGAATTTTTGTCGCATTCAATCCCAGTTCATTTCTTAACACGACCGTGATGGTTCGAGACCTGTCGTCGGTGGCAACAAATGCGTCTCCGCCGTCAGTCAAAGAATCGTTGAGAGTATACTCAATTCTTGAACTGTTTTCTCCCGCGGCGATTAATTTGTCCAAGTCGCTTTTGCTTTCTTTTCCACCGAAAGCCAATTTTGCGGCTAAATAAAGTGTCTTGCCGCTATTTCCATTCGGGTCGGAAATGTGTTCCAACACTAAATAGGTCGAATTGAATCCAGTCGGTTTATAGAAATACATTCGTTGGAGAAAATAGGCCTCGTCGTTGTATTTTAAATTCGTGATGGGAGCCGCGTTTTTCGCATTTATGGCGCCACTCAATGCGGATTTGGATATGTCTATAGATGTCTTTTCGTAATTGTAATATACTTGTGCCATGTTTTTTTTTATATTACAATACTCGTCGAAATATTTTACATAGGAATGTATCTCAATGTCGAATTTTCGTATATGGTGGCTTTAAATACGTCGTCGTAGCCTTCCACATATATGGTGTCGCCATTATAAATGCTATCGCATCCATATTCGTTCGTGCAGCTCTTGCCTTTCACGCTGACCGGAAGACGCACCGAATTGTTCGTATTGGACACGGTGTAATATTGCCATTTATCGCGGCCGTTCATAAGACTGCGTCCCATTAACGGCAAAATCGTCGGTTCGCCACCGTCGATGCGATTGGATTGGACCGTTTTTGTTAAAATGCCGATTTGTTGATACGGTGCATTCGCCGAACTCGTGGAAATGTTGACCGGAATCATGGGTCCGGTTCCATACATGGGTCCGGATGGTTGGCCGCGAATGTCGATTGTTTTGAGAGGCGGCACATACGGGTCCGACAATGACGACGACGACGACGACGAACTTTGTGGAGGCAATACGATTTGAATAGGAAGATTTCCTATAGCCCCGTTGTTGCTATTTTGTTTTTGTTGTTGTTGCGGCTTATAGAACAATGTATAGTAGAGATACACGACGCTGACCACCAATAAAGTTAAAACAAACCAAGTCATGTTCTCTAAACAGAAAAATCCGCCGAAAAAAGGAACACACTTTTTTGAACGAGACGACGACGACGATATTGGGGGATGAATTCCTCGTTTCATTTTTTTTTAATATCTATGGTATATTCCTATATTTTATGCGTTATTCTTGTCTCTATGCTTTATTCTGTGCCAGGTCTTTTATGATACGACGTGTTTCTTCTACTCCAAATTGTTTAATAAGAAGTTGGTCCGCTTTCACTATATAATCAAACATCGATTGGTCGGGTCGTTTGTCTTGGCAAGCGGTCCAAGCTTGCCATTTTTCAGAAGCGACCATTTCGTAAAACCACGGTTTCTCTGAAGTATTGTTTCCCAATTTGGCTTGCTTGAAATTGCCATAAAGGATGGCTAAATCAGCATTGGACACATTGGTCATTTTTTTGGCAGCCAAACAATATAGGTCAAATATTTCATCCAGTCTCTCGACGTGGGGACTCAGCGTCGATCCAAAAACCGTCACATAAGAAGAAGAATCGGTTGACATTTTGTTGTTTTGGGTATATATACATAAATAAAATATGGATTTATTTATGTATGTTTTTAACTCAATTGGTTCGCGCCGATTCGCACTTCGTGCTTATCGCGCTCACCAATTTCGTTAGAGAGAGAGATAAATTGTATTGGTTCCGAAACTTCGTTTCGGAACATTTTACCAAAAAAACCGTTTCGTGGTTGGCGAGCCAACCACGAAAGTTAGTCGAATGCAGCGTTGATTTCGCGGTTGGCCCGTTTCGCTGGAGCAACCGCCGGACGCATATATCTAGGTATAGTCACATTGAAATCCGAATTCATTTTGTCTCCCAGTTCGCTGAATATTTCTATATCGTCTAGTATATCCGACAATTTCACCGGTTTTCCAAAACAACTATAACACAACATACTGATTGGTTTGGGCCACCATACGAACGACAACGCTTTGTCGACGGTTTTCATCGACGACGTGCCCAATACGCGGTCAATGCCGGAAATAGGAACATATATGAGCCAATAATAAATGACAAAACAAATGGCGGTGATAATGTGTATGACAAAACACGGTGCCAATGTCACAATGAAACTTAAAATACACATCCAATATTTTGCCACTATTTTTATGAACGCGAATATCATGAGAACGATGTCGTTGATGCCGAGAGCCGCCGATTGGAAAAAACCGGAAATTCCCTTCGCCAACATTTCGGTCGAATGGATCGTTCCCATAAAGAGATGACCAAATCTCTCCGGAATTTGAATGATTCCTATAATCAAATCGATCAAATCTTGAAACAAATTGCTACTCTTTGCGTTCGGTTTGTCGCCGCCCCCGCCTGCACTCACAGACCCGGCTAAAAATTTCCCGGCTTCTCCCAATTCAATTCCTCCCGTAAATTCCATATCGCCTTTTTCCATGGAACTCGCGCTGTTTATCATATCGTTTAATCCCGCCGTATCGAACATGGATTTGGCCGACGCATAACTCGAGGACAATTTTTTCATATTGCCTCCCATCGCTTTCAAGGAAGACAACCCATTCAAATCATTGTCATTTCCCGAACCTTGACCCCGGTTGTAGTCGGTAATCATTTTTATACTATTATAGGATAATCTTTATTCTTTATCGGTCCGACTTTTACAGTCGAACCGACCGTATTTTTATCACTGTTATAACAGTGATAAAAATACTTATTCATAATCATTTATCTTACCGTCTGCTACACGCGTGTAGCAGACCGGACCGA